>SKEI01000010.1_pt1 | contig 113135 bp, 114 predicted proteins | sample 4826701 | NCBI WGS metagenome assembly SKEI01 (sample SAMN11008813, study PRJNA524170) | human gut metagenome | biome: Human fecal sample; material: Feces; isolation source: fecal sample from pouch patient p2, p6, p7, p14 | host: Homo sapiens | place: Israel: Tel-Aviv | collected 2016-08-31 | reverse complement strand
AATCAAAGCGTTCTACTCCGACAGTAATGGAAATACGGTATCAAATCCCAGATATCTGGAACGCTCAATGCGAAAACTCATAAGAGAACAGCGCAGGCTTTCCCGAAAACAAAAAGATTCCTATAACCGCGAGAAGCAGCGGATCAGGGTGGCAAGAGTGTATGAGAAAGTAAGCAATCAGCGGAATGATTTCCTGCAGAAACAGTCAACGATGCTGGTGCGTGAAAACCAAACCATCTGTATTGAAGATCTGAATGTTAAGGGGATGATCCGGAATCATAAACTGTCAAAATCGATAGCGAGTGTTTCCTGGGCAAAATTTTTTGAAATGCTGGAATATAAAGCTGGCTGGTATGGAAATGAAATTCACAGAGTACCAACGATGTATCCGAGCAGTCAGACCTGCAGCTGTTGTGGCTACAGAAATCCACGGATAAAAAATCTGGGCATTCGTATCTGGGAGTGTCCCAAATGCCATGCGGTTCATGACCGGGATACGAATGCAAGTATCAATATTCTGAAAAAAGGACTGCAGATGCAGTCTGCATAAAAATAAAAACTGTACCGTAGGGCATACGGGAACAGTATAAATATAGCTTGTGGACACTGTGTAAGACATTGCAGTACCGTAAGGTGTTTGCCAATGCAGTAGTGGGAGAAGCAAGAATCCCCCTGCTTTAGCTGTGGGGAGTGTCAACATGAACTGTAGAGACAGAAGATATTTGGAACGATCTTAAACCCCAGCAGAGCTGGCGGTACTGACTCTGCAGGAAAAGAAAGGATTCATTATGAAAAATCTTCAGATCACAGCATATACACAGCATTTTATAAGGCAGCAGGTAATGCCGGGAGATATCTGTATTGATGCAACGATGGGAAATGGGAATGATACTGCACTTCTGAGCAGGCTTGCAGGAGAGAAGGGGCATGTGATAGCTTTTGATATCCAGAAGCAGGCACTGGAGCATACAGCGGAACGGCTTTTGAAGGATGGCTGCCCTGAGAATTATCAGCTGATCCTGGATTCTCACGAAAATATGATGAACTATGCAAAACCGGATACCGTATCCTGCATCACCTTTAATCTGGGTTATCTTCCTGGTGGGGATCATTCCGTTGCAACTAAGGCTGACAGCAGCAGAAAAGCTGTGGAAGCTGGTCTTCACCTGCTGAAAAAAGGCGGCCTTATGACATTGTGTATCTACAGCGGCGGAGACACTGGATTCCAGGAGCGGGATGCGATGCTGGATTTTATCCGACAGCTGGATCCGCATAAATATCTGGTTATCCAGTCAGAATATATAAATCGCCCCAATGATCCGCCAATACCGGTGCTGATCATTAAATTGTTTTCTGAAAAACAGAAGGTTGTAAGCTGACAGGAAATTTCCGATGACAGATAGAGAAATGATTGTGATAAAATAATACAAGTCTGTGGTATTCAGGAAATTGGTGGTTTCTTTTGGACACAATGACTATGTAGAATGCTATAAATATTGGATAATAAATAATAGGGAGGAAATTCTTGCACTATCTATAATAAGGTATTTAGAAATATTAAAAAGTTTGCTGAAAATCAAGATTCAAATATATTTTTTTCAAAGAAAAGGTATAATAGAATACTGTATTAGAATTTTTACGAGCAATTTGGAAAAATGATGTGAATATGTTAAATTAAAATGGACGCAGCTAGTGAAAAATTTTTTCTGCGTCCATTTAATGTGGTTGATTAAGTTCATTTTATGCTACTAATTATAAAAAGTAACATCCATCTAGGATTTCTAAATCTTTTACAGTATATGATTTTTGAAATAAATTAAAATCATTACTGGTTAATGTCAGGACAGGTCTAAATTTTATTATATTACCATTTTTATCCAAATATTGCGAATAATATTTGTTGTCTTTAGAATCGTAAATATCAGATGTAGTCAATACTTTATTTAAAGGGTAAAGAAGATTAGAACTGGTTTTATTCATGACAAAAGGTTCTTTTCCATTTTTTATGTGAAAACAAGCTTTAAATCTTACTATATATGAAAGTTTTTTTTGAAAAATAATGTCAGGAAGTGCATTACCACTCCAAAAAATAGGTTCTTTTTCGTATATTGATTCGTCATTTATTTTAGGAGGGAATGCGATGGACATATATTTTTGTTTACTTGAATAACCATAAATTTGGCAATCTAAATAGTCGGTAATATCAATTGTATTAGGAGAGCTTTTTTTTATGTGAGTTCTTTTTAAATTTTGTTTGAATTCTTCTAATTGTGCTGTCTGTAGATTGGTCAATTTTTCTTTTGTTATTCCGTAACCTATCACATCTTGTGAAACGGTATCTATTACAGATTGAGGAATTGTGTCTAGCTTGATGATGTATACTTTATTTAAACGAGGATTATAAATACCTAATTGTGTTATATTATCGAATTCTTTATATATGGAATGCTGTCCCATAATATAATATATTAGTAATTGTAAAGTATGTTTGGGTTTAATTTCTTCTTTTGATACCTTCAAATCCCATAAAGTGTCTTTGGTTAAATAGTCGCCATCACCTGCTGATATAATAGATGTGTATCCACCTTCAAAAGTAAAACCATCTTTAATGATTGGACCATATTGCTCCCAAAAAGATAAAGTTCTTTTTATCATTGCTATAATATTTGTGACAGTATTTATATCAGGATTGATTTCAGATACTGGTTTATAGTAAGCCATTCCTGCTCGATAACATACGTCATATCCAACTAATTTACTTGCATTGATAATAGACTCGGTGTTTAAGCCATTTATTTTAGAAAGCAATTTATGGGCATTAAATCCATTTTTAGCAATTTCAGCACCACGTAAAGATATACGAAAAGCAGATTCCTTAGGGGTACCCATGCAAAATCTAGTCATATAATCAATGACAAGTCCAATTAAGCTTGGATGGATATTTTCTTGAGTATTTAGTGTGATTTCATCTTCTAGGGTGATACATGCAAAGCTTTTTCGGTTAATATATCCACCTCTGGGTTGTTTTATTTTACTAATTCGTTGTGTGACTGAAGACATTTTATTCCTCCATAAAAATAATAATTGTAATTTATTTTTTGAAGTTTTTGATTTTATTGTAGCATTAAAAATAGTTGAGAACAATTATTATTTGATAAATTTAATATGTAGAAAGTGAGATTAAGGATAAGGAAAAACGAATACATTAGATACAGTCGATAGCACTATGATATAGTAGAAATCTTGAATGGGCGAGATGTCAGTTGGTTTGTACATGCATTTCAGAACAAAAGAAAGGTAGTAAAAAATATTGCAAAATTAATATTTTTGAGAATACATAAAAATAGGGGGAAATCATGAACGATTACATATATTATTATCTTCTTGCCGTAAACATTCTGGCTTTCGTGCTGTTCGGCATCGATAAACAAAAAGCTCGTCGGAATCTCTGGCGGATCCCAGAGAAAACCCTTCTTCTCAGTGCCCTCATCGGCGGCAGTGTTGGAGCGATCTTAGGAATGCAGTTTTTCCATCATAAAACCCGCAAGCCCAAATTTGCGATCGGTGTTCCGGTGATACTGGTTGTGGAGATTGTTGTGGTTTGGTTTATACAGACAATGTAAATAACAGCTGCCTGTCAGGCAGTGGAGTTTAATACTCCACGTCTGCGGCAGCTGTTATTTTATGAAAAGCCGGTTAAATAATGCGATAACGCAGCTCATACCAAAGGCTGCTATAACATTTCTTCTTGACAAATACTTTTATGATGATATAATTTGATAATCAAAATATTTTAAAGTAAAATATAATCCGGAGAACAGCAGTAAAGATTATGGAGAGAAATATGACAGGTAAAATATGTGGAACAGGTTCCTGGGTACCGCCGAAAGTATGGGACAACAACGATCTGGCCAGGATGGTGGACACCAGTGATGAATGGATCCGGGAAAGAACCGGAGTGGTGCAGAGACACATTGCGGAAGAAAATGAAGATACTGTGACAATGGCATCAAGGGCAGCACAGAGAGCACTGGAAGATGCAGATATTAAGGCAGAAGAAATCGACCTTATTATTGTAGCGACCATCTCACCAACTGAGATCATGCCCTGTGTGGCATGCGGAGTGCAGGAAAAACTTGGCGCAGAAAATGCTACCTGTTTCGATCTGAACGGAGCCTGTACAGGATCTCTTCTGGCATTAAACACAGCGCAGGCTTATCTGTCCCAGGGAATTTATCAGACAGCACTTGTGATCGGTGCAGAGAAATTGTCCGGTTTAACGGACTGGACAGATCGAGGCACCTGCATCCTTTTTGGGGATGGAGCAGGAGCAGTTGTACTGAAAGCAGAAGAAAGCGGCAGATATGCCCAGGTAACACAGTCCATCGGAAAAAAAGGCGGTGCACTTACACTGCGAAGCAGAAACCAGATCCAATACGAAACAGATCCCAAAGCAAAAGAAACCTACATACAAATGAATGGAAAAGAAGTTTTTACCTTCGCAGTTTCGAAAGTTCCGGAGGCAGTAAAAAATCTTCTTTCCAGAGAAAAAGTTCCATGTGAGGACATCCGATATTATCTTCTTCATCAGGCAAACGAGCGGATCATCCGCTCAGCAGCAAGGCGAATAGGAGAAGACATTTCCAAGTTTCCCATGAATATGGATGAATACGGAAATACCTCATCAGCAAGTCTTCTGATCCTTCTGGATGAGGTGAAAAAAAGCGGAAAACTGCAGAGAGGCGATAAGCTGGTACTTGCAGGCTTCGGCGGTGGATTGACATATGGAGCGAGTTTGATTGAGTATTAATTTCCCGGAGGTAAAAAATGAAAACGAGAATCACAGAATTACTTGGTATTGAATATCCTGTCATTCAGGGCGGTATGGCCTGGGTAGCAGATCATCATATTGCAGCTGCTGTATCTGAGGCTGGCGGCCTTGGGCTGATCGCAGCAGCCAATGCACCGGCTGAATGGGTTCGCGAGCAGATCCGCGAGGCAAAAAAGTTGACAGACAAGCCTTTTGGTGTAAACATCATGCTTATGAGCCCAAGTGCAGATGAGGTTGCAAAGATTGTAGTAGAAGAAGGAATCAAGGTGGTAACAACAGGCGCCGGAAGTCCTGAGAAATACATGGAAGCATGGAAAACAGCCGGAGTAAAAGTTATTCCGGTGGTTGCATCAGTAGCTCTTGCAAGAAGAATGGAACGCTGTGGTGCAGATGCTGTTGTGGCAGAGGGAACGGAGTCAGGCGGACATATCGGAGAGACAACAACAATGGCACTGGTGCCACAGGTTGTTGATGCAGTACAGATCCCGGTGATCGCAGCAGGCGGAATCGCAGACGGCCGTGGAATCGCGGCAGCCTTTATGCTGGGAGCAGAAGGTGTACAGATGGGAACACGTTTCGTAGCAACTGAGGAATGTAATGTCCATGAGAATTACAAGAAGTTCCTTCTGAAAGCAAAAGATATCGATACAAGAGTAACCGGCCGTACCACAGGCCATCCGGTACGTACTTTAAGAAATCCGATGACAAAAGAATATCTGGAAAAAGAAGCAGCAGGAGCATCTTTTGAGGAGCTTGAGATGCTCACACTTGGAGGACTTCGCAAGGCTGTTGTAGATGGTGATGTAAAAACAGGAAGCGTCATGTCCGGCCAGATCGCAGGAATGGTGAAAGATGTGCCGACCTGTAAAGAGCTTATGACGAGACTGATCGCGGAAACGAAGGAAGCTGTAAAAAAACACGCTTTTCTTGTGGAGGAATAAGCAAATGGGAAAAATAGCATTTATCTTTCCGGGCCAGGGCGCACAGAAAGCTGGTATGGGAAAAGATTTTTATGAAAAATATGACACAGCAAAAAAGGTTTTTGATTCAGCCAGTGAGTGGCTGGATCTTGACATGAAAGCTCTCTGCTTTGAGGAGAATGATAAACTTGACCTTACCGAGTATACACAGGCGGCACTTGTCACAACCTGTCTTGCAATGGAAAAAGTAACAGAAGAAATGGGACTTCACCCGGACGTGACAGCAGGGTTAAGCCTTGGAGAATACTGTGCCATTGAAGTAGCAGGCGGCATGGATTTGAAAGATGCCATTACAACGGTAAGAAAAAGAGGAATCCTTATGGAGCAGGCTGTTCCGGCAGGACAGGGCAGCATGGCAGCTGTAATGGGAATGGAAACAGAGAAGATCGAGGAAGTGATCGCAGATATTCCGGATGTGAGCATTGCCAATTATAACTGTCCGGGGCAGATCGTGATCACAGGACTTGCACAGGCAGTCAGTGAAGCTTCCGAAAAACTGAAAGAAGCAGGCGGAAGAAGAGTGATCCCGTTAAATGTGAGCGGTCCTTTCCATTCTGCAATGCTGAAAGAAGCAGGAAAAGAGCTGGGCAAGGTTCTGGAAAATGTCACTCTTCATCCACTTCAGATCCCATATGTCACAAATGTAACAGCAGAGTATGTGGAAGATTCAGCAGAGACAAAAGCATTTCTGGAAGAACAGATCGCTTCTTCTGTCCGCTGGCAGCAGAGTGTAGAAAATATGATCAGCCAGGGAGTTGATACATTTGTAGAGATCGGACCAGGAAGAACTCTTGCCGGATTCATGAGAAAGATCAACAGGAATGTAAAAGTATATAATATCCAGACAGTAGAAGACGCAGAAAAAGTCTGCCAGGAAATCGGATGAAGATAATCGCCCAGAAAGGAATTCATATGTCAGATAAAAAAATCGCAGTAGTAACAGGCGGTGCGCGTGGAATCGGAAAAGCCATTGCCATGGAACTTGCAAAAGCAGGAAATATTGTAGTGATCAATTATAATGGTTCAGCAGACAAGGCAGAAGAGACCAAAAAAGAGATCGAAGCAGCTGGCGGACAGGCAGATGTGATGCAGTGCAACGTGGCAGATTTTAATGCGTGTGAGGCTTTTTTCAAGGTTATTGCAGAAAGATATGGAAGAGTCGATATCCTGGTAAACAATGCCGGAATCACAAAAGACGGACTTCTCATGAAGATGAGTGAAGAAGATTTTTCCAGAGTAATTGATGTGAATCTGAAAGGTGCGTTCAACTGTATCCGACATGTGTCCAGAATGATGCTGAGACAGCGAAGCGGCCGGATTATCAGCCTTGCGTCTGTGGTAGGTCTCCACGGAAACGCAGGACAGGCCAACTACGCAGCCTCAAAAGCAGGAATCATCGGTCTGACAAAATCCGCTGCAAAAGAGCTTGCATCCAGAGGAATCACCGTAAACGCCATTGCCCCGGGATTTATCAAAACAGATATGACAGATGTGCTTTCTGACAAAGTAAAAGAAAATATCGCGGCATCTATTCCGATGGGAAAAATGGGAACAACAGAAGATGTGGCAAAAGCAGTAGCATTTCTGGCATCTGACGGTGCACGTTATATCACAGGACAGGTGCTCAGTGTAGACGGCGGAATGGCAATGTAGAGGAGATTTGATGATGAAAAGACGAGTAGTAGTAACAGGACTTGGCGCAGTAACACCTATTGGAAATGATGTGGAAAGCTTCTGGAACGGCGTAAAAGAAGGAAAAGTAGGAATCGGGCCGATCACCCGTTTTGATACAACAGGATATAAGGCAACACTGGCAGCGGAGCTGAAGGATTTTGTGGCAAAAGACCGTATGGACCCGAGAACAGCCAGAAGAATGGAGCCTTTTTCCCAGTATGCAGTAGCAGCTGCTCTGGAAGCTGTGGAAAATGCAGGCCTTAAGATGGAGGAGGAAGATCCGTACATGGTAGGCGTGATCATCGGTTCCGGTGTGGGAAGCCTTCAGGCAACAGAGCTTAATGAGAAGAAGCTTGTGGAAAAAGGCCCGTCAAGAGTTGATCCACTTCTTGTTCCGAAAATGATCACAAACATGGCAGCAGGAAATGTTTCCATTGCAACCGGTGCAAAAGGAAAATGTACTAACGTTGTAACTGCATGCGCAACAGGAACCCACTGTATCGGAGATGCTTTCCGTGCGATCCAGTACGGGGATGCAGATGTAATGCTTGCAGGTGGAACAGAAGGCGCGATCTGCCCCATCGGAATCGCAGGATTTTCAAGTCTGACAGCCCTCTCCACAAGCGAAGATCCGCTGCGTGCATCCATTCCTTTTGATAAGGACAGAGGCGGTTTTGTTATGGGCGAAGGTGCCGGCATTGTGGTTCTGGAAGAGCTTGAGCATGCGAAAAAAAGAAATGCCAATATTCTTGCAGAGGTTGTTGGCTACGGTGCAACAGCAGACGCATTTCACATTACTTCTCCGGCAGAGGACGGAAGCGGAGCAGCACGTGCTATGGAAAACGCCATGAAAGAGGCGGGAGTTGCACCTGAGGAAGTTGACTACATTAATGCACACGGAACCGGAACACATCATAACGATCTTTTTGAGACAAGAGCTATCAAGCTTGCGTTTAAAGATGCTGCAAAAAATGTGAAGATCAACTCCACAAAATCCATGGTGGGACATCTTCTGGGAGCAGCCGGAGCTGTTGAATTTATTGTGTGTGTGAAATCCATTCTGGACGGCTTTATCCACCAGACAGTGGGAACGAAAGAGACAGAGGAAGAGCTTGATCTCAACTATATGATCGGTGCGCCTGCTAGTCAGGAAGTACGTTATGCAATGAGTAATTCCCTTGGTTTTGGCGGCCACAACGGAACATTACTTGTGAAGAAGTATGAGGAGGAGTGAAAATGGAGTTTAACCAGATCCTTGAGCTGATCGATCATGTATCAGCATCAGAGCTTACCGCTTTTACATATGAGACAGATGATCTGACACTGACAATGGAGCATGGAAAACCACAGATCATCCAGGGTGTTATGGGGGAAACTGTGGAGAACATCCCGGCAGCAGGAATGACAGGTGGAAAAGTCCGCAGGGCAGTTCAGAAGACGGCAGACCAGGTGAATACAGAAGCGCAGAACAACCAGTCAGCATCTGCTGTGCAGGAAAGTAAGAGGCAGTCAGAAACCGTAACAGATACATCAGCTCCGTCCGAGGCTGCTTCTGATCAGTCCGGAAACCTGGTAACATCCCCACTGGTAGGAACCTTCTATGCGGCTCCATCCCAGGATCTCCCTCCTTACGTCCAGGTAGGAGATAAGGTGAAAAAAGGTCAGGTTCTTGCAATCGTGGAGGCCATGAAACTGATGAATGAGATCGAAAGTGATTTCGATGGAGAAATTGCAGAGATCTATGTGGAGAATGGAAAGCCTGTGGAATACGGACAGAAACTTTTTCGCATTAAATAAAAATTACAGATAAAGAACAGATACAGCTGCGGATGAAATATGCAATGATCTTCGGTCAGCACGCTTCACCGAAGCTTTTCAGGAGGATAAATAAATGAAACATCTTGATGTAAAACAGATCGAGGAGATCATCCCACACAGACATCCGTTTCTCCTTGTAGATTATATTGAGGACTATGAACCAGGCGAGTTTGCGGCAGGATATAAATGCGTAACTTTCCGTGAGGATTTTTTCAGAGGACATTTTCCACAGGAGCCGGTAATGCCGGGAGTCCTTATGGTAGAAGCACTGGCACAGGTAGGTGCAGTTGCCATTCTTTCTCTGGAGGATATGAAGGGAAAAACAGCGTACTTTGGCGGCATCAACAAATGCAAATTCCGCAGAAAGGTAGTTCCGGGAGACAAGCTTCGTCTTGAGACAAAGATCATCCGCAGAAAAGGTCCTGTAGGAATCGGCTCCGCGGTGGCATCTGTTGACGGGGAAGTTGCTGTAGAGGCAGAGCTTACATTTATGATCGGGTAAGGTGATTGTATGATTCGAAAGTTACTGATCGCCAATAGAGGCGAGATTGCGGTGCGTATTATCCGTGCCTGCAGGGAAATGGGAATTGCAACAGTGGCCGTTTATTCTGAGGCAGATGAGGAAAGTCTCCATACACAGCTGGCAGACGAAGCAATCTGCATTGGCCCGGGCCCTTCCGCACAAAGCTATCTGAACATGGAACAGATCATCAGTGCAACCATGGTTTCCGGTGCGGATGCCATTCATCCGGGCTTTGGCTTTCTTTCTGAAAATGCCAGATTTGCAGAGCTTTGTGAGAAATGCGGCATCACTTTTGTAGGCCCTCCATCAAAAGTAATCCGTATGCTTGGCAACAAACAGATTGCAAGAAGCACAATGATAGCTGCAGGAGTTCCTGTAGTTCCGGGAAGTGAAGGCTCTGTGGATGATATTGAGACAGGTCTTAAGGAAGCTGAGCGAATCGGTTATCCTGTAATCATCAAGGCGGCTCTCGGAGGCGGCGGAAAAGGCATGCGTGTGGCAAATACGCCGGAAGAATTTCCAGAGGCCTATGCAACAGCCAGAAAAGAATCCGAGATCGCTTTTGGCGACGGTACTATGTACATTGAACATTTTGTGGTAAATCCAAGGCATATCGAGTTTCAGATCCTTGCAGACAGCCAGGGAAATGTGATCCACCTGGGAGAGCGTGACTGTTCCATCCAGAGAAATCACCAGAAGATGATCGAGGAATCCCCAAGTGCTGCAGTATCCGATGAGCTGAGAGAAAAAATGGGCCACGCAGCAGTGACAGCAGCCAAAGCAGCAGGTTATGTAAATGCCGGAACTATCGAATTCCTTCTGGAGCCTGACGGAAAGTTCTGGTTTATGGAAATGAACACAAGGATCCAGGTAGAGCATCCGGTAACAGAGTGGGTCACAGGAATCGATCTTGTAAAAGAACAGCTGAAGATCGCATCCGGAATGCCGCTTGGGATCACTCAGGATAATGTCCGTATCATGGGACATGCAATTGAATGCAGGATCAATGCCGAGAATCCGCAGAAAAATTTCCGCCCGTCACCTGGAAAGATCAAAGGTGCACATTTTCCGGGGGGAAACGGAATCCGTGTGGATACCTGTGTATACAACGGCTGTAAGATTCCGCCGTACTATGATTCCATGCTTGCCAAGCTTATTGTCCATGCAGATAATCGCCGGGATGCCATTGCAAAAATGCAGAGTGCACTTGGGGAAGTGATCATTGACGGAATTGATACAAACATTGACTATCAGTATGAAATTTTAAAAAATGAGGATTATCAGTCCGGAAACTTTGACACTGGCTTTCTTGCCAGCCATACCATTGCAGGAGTGAAGATCAATGAGAATTAAGCACATGTTCAAAAAAACAGTCATGGATATCCGCGGTGAGGATCGTGAAAATACGCCCGAAGTGCCGGATAACCTGATGCGAAAATGCAATGCCTGCAAAGCAGCGGTTTTTGTAGATGAGGTAAAACAGAATCATTATATCTGTCCTCACTGTGGCAATTATTTTCATATGCCTGCATACAGACGGATCAAAATGATCGCAGACAGAAAGAGCTTTGTGGAATGGGATGCCGAGATGGAGGAGCAGAATCCTCTTCAGTACAGAGGATACGAGGAAAAGCTCCGTGCACTTCAGGAGAAAACAGGGCTTAACGAAGCTGTTGTAACTGGTAAGTGTACCATAAAAGGGATATCTGTGGCTTTAGGTGTCTGCGACTGCCGTTTCATGATGTCCAGTATGGGAGAAGTAGTAGGAGAAAAAATCACCCGTGTGTTTGAGCGTGCCACAGAAGAAAAGCTTCCAGTGATCCTCTACATCTGCTCCGGCGGTGCCAGAATGCAGGAGGGACTTGTATCCCTGATGCAGATGGCAAAAACAAGCATGGCACTTCGCAAGCACAGCGATGCAGGACTTCTCTATGTTCCGGTTCTCACAGATCCTACAACAGGTGGTGTAACCGCAAGCTTTGCTATGCTGGGAGATATCATTCTGGCAGAGCCGAAAGCTCTCATCGGTTTCGCCGGCCCGAGAGTCATCGAGCAGACTATCGGCCAGAAGCTTCCAAAAGGATTCCAGAAAGCGGAGTTTCTTCTGGAGCATGGATTTATTGATAAGATCGTGGAACGTGATGATCAGAGGATCGTGCTGGCAGATATTTTGAAATTGCATGAGAATAAAGGGAAAAATTCCAGTACATCCAAGGTAGCTGAATCGCATATATCAGACAAAGGTAACGGGAATACTGTATGGCCGAAATTTATCCCATCCGGTAGCTTCACTCCATGGGAGCACGTTCAGCTCGCCAGAGCCAAGACACGCCCAACAGGAAAGGACTACATCGAGGCTCTTTTCGATGATTTTATAGAATTTCACGGCGATCGCCACTGCGGTGATGATGCAGCGGTGATCGGCGGTGTGGCTTTCTTTCATGGTCATCCGGTAACAGTCCTTGCCCAGGAAAAAGGGGAAGGAACGAAAGAAAACATAGCCCGGAATTTCGGCATGGTTTCCCCGGAAGGTTACTGGAAATCCTTACGTCTCATGCAGCAGGCTGAGAAATTCCATCGTCCGGTGATCTGTCTGGTGGATACTCCCGGTGCTTTCTGCGGACTGGAAGCAGAAGAGCGAGGACAGGGAGAAGCTATCGCAAAAAATCTCTACACACTGGCAGGTCTTACCGTCCCGGTGCTCTCCATTGTGATCGGAGAAGGCGGAAGTGGCGGTGCCCTTGCATTTGCAGTGTCAGACGAAGTATGGATGCTCGAGCATTCGGTTTATTCCATTCTTTCTCCGGAAGGCTTTGCATCCATTCTCTGGAAAGACAGCAAAAAAGCAAAGGAAGCTGCAGCAGTGATGAAGCTGACAGCAGAAGACCTCTGCGAGATGGAAATGATCGAGCACGTGATCCCGGAAACCGAGCCGGTAAACAGGGAAAATATGGAAGATGTTGCCGGCTGTCTGGAAAATGGAATTGCAGACTTTCTTGAAAAATACAGCGGTAAAGAACCGGAGGAACTTCTGGAACATCGTTATCAGCGGTTCAGGAAAATGTAAAGTGAAAATCCAGTGGAAAAAAACCTATATTTATGTTACGATGGCTTCATAAACAGAGAACCGGGGAGATTTTTTGACTCCGGAGAAACAGGAGAGGGACAGGAGTGGATAATCGGGAAGTTATCAATGATGTGCTGGTGCATCTGTTCAATGAGATCCTTCGTCTGGAGGAAGAAGCCATCATCACAGATAAATATAAAGATATCTCCAATAATGATATGCACATTATTGAGGCAGTTGGCCTGGGTGGAGGCAATATGTCTTCTATCGCAGCCAAGCTGAACATTACAGTGGGATCGCTTACAACCTCTATGAACAGTCTTGTGAAGAAAGGCTATGTGAAAAGGGAGCGAAGCGAGAAGGACCGCCGTGTTGTATTTATTCAGCTTACCAACAAGGGACGTATGGCATACCACCATCATGCGGAATTTCACAGACAGATGACAGAAGCTGTGCTGGCAGAACTGAATGAGGATGAGACAGAAGTACTTGTAAAAGCACTGGACGGACTGCGTAAGTTTTTCAGGCAGTATCATGAACAATAAAGAAATCAAAATAAAAGCATCAGGATCGGTAACGAAAGACAGCTGCCGGTTCTGATGCTTTTTGCCTGTTTATTATTCGTCCCATCCATCCTGGAAACGGATGTTAACAGAGATATTGCGGACAACGTCGCCTTCTTTCAGATCCAGGTCGCTCTCCTCGGAAACAGGAGGAAGTTTGCCCTCGAATTCCATCAGTTCTGTGTAGATCCAGTCGTAGGCAGCTGCGTTGGCGTTTTCAATGGCATCGTCCAGAGTATCGCCTTTCGCTTCGCAGCAGGCAAGATCTGGAAAAAAAGCGTTGTATTTTTTGTCCTCTGTGGGACGGAAAACTGCAGGATATATAAATTTCATTGGTGTGGTTCCTTTCTGATTTAAAATGCTGTAGATTCAGGGCATTGCCATAAAATAAGGTTTTGCCCAATTGTGATAAGTATATACCAATTTTAAAATGAGGGCAAGAGAATGAACAGATTGATATACTATAACTATTCAGAAGATTATCAACAGAGTACAGAGGATTCAGGTACAGACAAATTTGAGAATAATGATAAGCTAAACTATAATCAGAAAACTGTCAGATATAAGAAAAAAAGATAGACATATAAGAGTTCTTGTCCTTGTATGAAGGATAATCAGATGCTATACTGTGTTATGTAGAGCATAAAACAGGTTACTGTGACCGAAACAGGCAGTGACCGGAACGGCGGTTTGACAGAACCGGACGGGAGGAACGTTTATGATTTATACAGCTTTGACGAAAAAAGCTATGAAGGTGGCATACGAGGCACATCATGGACAGACAGATCGAAGCGGAACACCTTATATTTTTCATCCATTTTATGTAGCGGAGCAGATGGATGATGAGATCAGTGTGTGTGCAGCACTTCTTCACGATGTTGTGGAAGATACAGAGATTACATTTGAAGATCTGGAAAAAGATTTTCCGGAAGAAGTTGTAGAGGCACTTCGTTTTCTGACAAGAGATAAGAGTATGAATTATTTTGATTATATCCGCAATCTTCGAAAGAATCCAATTGCAAAAAAAGTGAAGCAGGCTGATCTGCTCCACAATTCTGATGTAACACGTCTTACTGACTGCGAAAATATTTCTGCCCGACAGATTTCTCGTTTGCATGGAAGATATAAACGGGCTCTGGAAATCCTTCAGGAAACTTTCTGAGTTTATTTTAGCATAAGTCATATGTTGACTTTTATTCAGTTATTTTTCATGCGTATGGATCACGCAAAAATATCCGTGACTTCAGATATTATTGTGGATCTTCTTAGCGGAAGTTGTATGGGTATCTTGCATAAATAGCCATGTAGCACTCCATTGCGTATTTGATAAAGTCTTTGATTTTTCTCATTTTGTTTTCCTCCTCTTTTCTTTAACTTACAAATGAATTATAATAGACCACTGGAAATATTACGTGCCAAAAACATAAAAAAAGTAGTCAAATCTTGCAGGAGAGAAAATACATGCTTCCAGTATACGAAGAAAAAAAGAGAATGTTCATCGTGATATCGTGAATGCGGTGAGCTGTCTCAGGGTCAGCCGGAAAGAACCGGACAGCAGCCTTGTGATAGAACAGGCTTACGTGCAGATTCTTCTGGCAAGGAGTATTCCCTGCTTTCGCCTGATGGAGAAAAGCAGCGTGGAGAGTAACGATATCATCTATCAGACCGTGTCCTACATAGCCAGACATTTCCGTAATGAAGTTTCCCTGGAAAAGATGGCAAGGAATCTTGGAATCAGCAAGTTTACTCTGTCCAGAGTTTTTTCGGGAACTTTTCACAGGAATTTCAACCAGTTTCTTAATGAACAGCGTCTGAATTATGTGACAGTCCATCTGGAATGTACGGATGATAGTATCACAGATATCTGTATGAACGCAGGATTTGAGAGCCAGAGGACTTTTAACCGGGTATTTCGTGAGCGGTACCGTATGACTCCGCGGGAATACCGGAATTTATACAGAGAGAAATATTTACGAGAGGAACTAACATGATCACAGTAGAGCTGGAACATTTCAGTCTTGATAAGATATGTGATTCCGGGCAGTGCTTCCGGATGAAGAAACTTGGAGCTGGACATTTTTCTATGGTGGCAGGAGACCAGTATCTGGAAATGCACCAGAAGAATGGAATTGTGGATTTTTACTGTTCCCAGGAAGAATTTATCTGTTATTGGGTGAGATATTTTGACCTGGATACAGACTATGAGGTGTATATGAATGCTGCTAATCCCAGGGATAAATATCTTAATGCAGCAATAGAAGCGGGGGATGGAATCCGCATTTTAAGGCAGGATCTATGGGAAATGATCGTCACATTTCTGATCTCCCAGCAGAATAATATCAAACGTATCCGCAAATGTATTGAGACGATCTGCCGGACATATGGAGAACGAAAATTTTCGCCGGAAGGCGTGGAATATTATGCATTTCCTGCAATAGAAGCTTTAAGCCAGGCAACGGAAGAAGATTTGCGAGCATGTGGTCTTGGTTACCGGGCAAAATATATCTCAGTAACTGCCAGAAGCATTGCATCCGGTGAGATTTCGCTGGAGAAGATTTATGACATGAGTTATCACAGAGCAAAAAAAGAACTGATGAAACTCTGCGGTGTAGGGGAAAAAGTAGCAGAGTGTATCTGCCTTTTTGCGCTGCATCATATGAACGCTTTTCCTGTGGATACCCATATCCGGCAGGTAATGGATGTACATTATAAAAGGGGATTCCCTAACCGCAGATACAAAGGAATGCGGGGAATCATGCAGCAGTATATTTTTTACTATGACTTGTACTCATAAGTTGCGAATGCTATCATAGGTGAAAACAAAAGAAATCCCGGAGGTGAAAGAGCGATCAGAATACATTTACTGAGACTAAGACGGCCACATATAAAAAAGAAAGCAAACAGCTATTACATCCGTGGCTATAAAGGTACAGAAGTGATCATTCGCACAGATCATGAGATCATCAAGCGTATCACTTATGAGCGTACCTGCGTAAAAAATATCCGGATCATGGCGAAGTACGATACAGAAACGAAATATATTTACACAAGAAAAGGAAAGAAGAGAAGCCGTTTTATTGTGATACCAGGTGTTCCGGTGAAGAGTGAGAATACCATGCCACGTGCAGTACGAACTGTTCTACATGCACTTTCCTACGGTGGGATTGAGGTGGATGCCTCCAGGAAGTTGGCAGACATAAAGAAGATGGATCCAATGAGGATCTTTTACAAAACATTGGATGCGGAGGTTTATAATGGAGATTATAAGGTTCCCGTCCGGCTGTTCTTTCCAAATGAAGAGGCCATGGAAAATGGCGCGGCCTCCGGCAAAAAACCTCCGGTCATTCTGTTTTTCCATGGCGGTGGCTGGGTGACAGAAAGCGTGGAGAATTATGAGCGTGTATGTGCCAGAATGGCACAGTCTACCGGACAGATCGTGGCATCTGTGGAGTACAGGCTTGCACCGGAGTATCGGTTTCCTGTGGGACTGATGGACTGTTATGCAGCTGCGAAGGTTTTTTATACTAACCGTTTTCTGCTGAATACAGATCCGGATCGTATTACGATCATGGGAGACAGCGCAGGAGGAAATCTGGCAGCAGCTGTGTGTATGATGGCCAGAGATCGGGGAGAATTTTTTCCGAAAAAACAGATTCTCATTTATCCGGCACTGAACAACTGTTATACAGAAGAATCACCATTCGAGTCTGTAAGGACAAATGGAACAGGGTATCTTCTCACTGCTGAGAAGATGGAGGACTATCTGAAGCTTTATGAGAGCAGTCCGAAGGATCGGCAGAATCCGTATTTTGCACCGATCCTGGCGAAAGATTTCCGAAATATGCCGGATACATTGATCCTGACAGCTGAGTTTGATCCTCTCCGGGATGAGGGGGAGGCTTTTGGCAAAAAGCTGAAGGCAGCGGGAAACCGTGTGGAAGTGCACAGGATCGCAGGTGCGTTTCATGGGTATTTTGCACTGGGAATTAAATTTCTGCATGTACAGGAGAGTTTTGAATATATGAACCGTTTTCTGGAGAGAGAAGAACAGGAGTAAGTATTCAACTGAGTCAGGGGAGTTCAGGCAAGGTTATGAAAAACAATAAACGGACAGGAAATGGAAGAAAAGAGCGCAGTCCCGGATAATGGATAGTAGATGCTTGACAGGAAGAAGGAGAGTAACATGAAAAACGAGTACGGGCAGTGGAGAAAACTGGATAATGCAGCACTGGCGTTCCCTGCTGTGACAGGAAAGAATGATACAAGAGTATTTCGTTTTTACTGTGAACTGAAAGAAGAAATAAAAGAAGAAACTTTGCAGGCGGCACTGGACCGGACAATGGAAAAATATCCTCTTTTCCGTGCTGTCCTCCGTAAGGGACTGTTCTGGTTCTATCTGGAGCGGCGTGATATTCCGGCAGTGGTGAAAGCAGAGACAGGTGCACCCTGCAGCGGCCTTTATATCCCGGACAAAAAAACGCTTCTTTTCCGGGTGAGTTATTATAAGAACAGGATCAATTTCGAGGTATTCCATGCCCTCACTGATGGAACAGGAGCTATGCATTTCCTGATGGAGCTTGTGAAGAATTATATTCAGGAAGCACATCCCGGGAAAAATCTCCCGGAGCTTTTTCCGGATGAGAATGTCACAGGGAAGGATATGGAAGAGGACAGTTTTTCCCAGTATTATTCTTCCGATGCACCGAGAAAACGGGAGTCCAAGAAGCCGGCATTTCAGCTGAAAGGCGAGAAGCTGCTGCAGGAAGATATGAGTATCACGGAAGTCTGTATTCCGGTAAAAGAGATCCATTCCAGGGCAAAAGCGGCAGGCGTGTCCATCACTGTTTTTCTCACAGCAGCTCTTATATGGGCAATCCATGAGGAAGTACCGCAGAATCAGCTGAAAAAACCGATCGGTCTGATGATCCCTGTGAATTTAAGAAACTATTTTCCATCCCAGTCTATGGCGAATTTCTTCGGATGGATCGAGATCAGCTGTTATTTTCAGCCGGAGACTACATTTAAAGATATTCTGGAATCTGTGAAGGAGCAGTTTAAAAAAGAACTGAGCAGGGATGTGATCGCTGCGAAGCTAAATGACCTGGTCAGCCTGGAGAAGAATCCTGTGCTGCGGCTTGTGCCGCTGGAGATCAAGACTCCGTTTCTTCTGGCTGGTACAACTCTTGGAGGAAGGTCAATTACAGCTATCTATTCCAATGTGGGAATTATCAGGATGCCGGAGGAATACAGGGAGTATATTCAGAGATTCGGACTTTTTGCAAGCACAGACAGCCTGCAGCTTTGTTCCTGCTCTTTTGGAGATGAGATGGTATTAAGCTTTACATCGAAAATACCAAATGGAAATATCGAGCGGAATTTTGTGGAGAAGCTGAAAGAGGAACAGGTGTCCTGTGAGGTCCGGGAGAATGATTTTCCGGGACAAAAAGAGGAAAGAAAACAGCCTGCAAAAATTTTTGAGAGTTTTACATTTCTCTGTATTGTGCTGGCTGTGGTGTGTAATCTGATCGATTTTCTGGCTAACAGACATATGGGCTGGGCCTGGTTTGTAACGGCAGGGGCGTTTTGTACCTGGCTGATGGTTTCGGTTGCCTATGTGAAGCGGCGGAATCTTCTGAAGAATGAGATGTGGCAGCTGGTGATTGTAGCTGTGGCTGGAGTTTTGTGGGATGTGCTTACAGGCTGGAGAGGATGGTCTGTGGATTATCTTCTGCCTCTTGGTGCACTGGCTGTGATCTGTTCCATGTGGGTGATCACTGCAGTTCAGAAGCTGGAGGCTGCGGAATATATGATCTATCTTATGGAAGTGGGAGCTTTCGGAGGGGTGATTCCGGTGATTCTGCTGGCAGCAGGAGTGGTGACAGTCCTGTATCCGTCACTGATCTGCGTGTGTGTCAGCTTTCTGATGCTGGTGTGGCTGTTTCTGTTTAAGAGAAAAGATACAGTTCGGGAGATTCAGAAGAAGTTTCGGGTTTAAAACCCGAAATCTTCATAATCCTCCGGTGTGAACTTGTGATAGATCATATGCTCACCTTCCAGGGACAGACAATACCGGTAATCGTCCGGGATGCCGTCTTCGAAATATACGAGATAATCAAATCCTGTGCCGGTAGTTTTCTCTAAATGAACATGCCGGGAATACGCGTGGAACACTTCCATCACCTCATCCAGAGTACAGCCGTGGTGTGCTACTGTATTGATGAAGCGCACCAGGAATTCACTTGGTTTTTTGTTTTCATGCACATAATCAGAAGCCTGGGGAGGCAGGGTGATACAGAAACGTTCATTTTTGGAAGAGGCCTTCACTTTTCCGAGACGTTCCTCTGCATAAGCAGAAAATTCTTCCAGTGCATGCATCATTTCTTCTTCTGTAAGTTCTGTTCCAAGAAGTCGGTTCAGAGACTGCAGCGGATAATAGAAGCGTGTTACACCGCTCATATATCCGATCTTAACCTGTTGTTCCTGGATCATGTCCAGAAGATTATTTTCCAGTTTTTTGAAATTCATAATGTTGTCCTTTCCGGAGTTTGAATATACGCTTTATAGTACTTTGCATATCTGCAGGTATTGTATATCAGACTCCATTTTTTTCACAGATATCGCTGAGACAGCAGCGGTCGCAGTAAGGCTTTGTCCGTGCTGTACAGACATCTCTTCCGTGGTTTACAAGCCGGTGGCAGAGGTCATTGCCCTCCTCTGGCGGAATGATCTTCCAGAGTTCCATTTCCACTTTTTTCGGGTCCTTCAGGCCATGGACAAGACCGATGCGGTTGGAAAGGCGGATACAATGGGTATCTGTTACAATGGCTGGTTTGCCGAATACATCACCCATAATAAGGTTGGCACTTTTGCGGCCAACTCCCGGGAGTTTTAAGAGGGCATTGAAGTCTTCCGGAACCTTGCCGTGATACTGCTCATGGAGAATACGCATGCACGCACTGATATCCCTGGCCTTGCTTTTTCCAAGTCCGCAAGGACGTACGATCGCTTCAATATCTTCCGGTTCGGCAGCCGCAAGAGCCTCCACATCCGGGTATTTTGCATAGAGGTCCTGGACGACTACATTGACCCGGGCATCTGTACATTGGGCTGCCAGACGGACGCTTACCAGAAGCTTCCAGGCATCATCATAATCCAGGGTACAGTCTGCGTCAGGATATTCTTTTTTTAAACGGCTGATGACTTCAAGAGCCAGTTCCTGTTTAGTCATTTGTATGATCAATCCTTTCGATAGAATGATAAGTTCTGTAAGGGAATGTTTGAATGTAAAATTGTGCAGCAAATGCGGATCGCGAATATCTGCCGGATTCGCCTGTCTGCTACAGCTAGGATGATACCACAGTAATCAGAGAATTACAAGGTTGCTGCCTGTACAGAGAATACACAGCTTCCAGTCAGTTAATCCCCCCCAGGGGCTTGTTAAAACACTGACAATTTGCTACATTAAACATAACCTGTGGGTATGGGAAGAGTTAGGAAAACCTTACCGGAACAGGCACTCATATCATAAAGAAAGCGCGGAGGAATCAACGTGGAAAAACTTCTCGATGAAATCGAATCATACTGGAATACCCGCACAGAAGGGTATTCCGAAGTTAATCATAAAGAGCTTGCAGGAACACAGAAAAATGCCTGGCTGAAGCTTCTGACCAGTTATTTTCCAGACAAGCCCAAGGAGGAGATCCGGATCCTGGATATTGGAACAGGCCCCGGATTTTTCCCTGTGATCCTGGCAGAAGCAGGATATAAAGTAGATGCTGTGGACTATACGGAAGGCATGCTGGAAAAAGCAAAGGAGAATGCGGGAGAGCTTTGCAAAAATATTCATTTTCAGCGTATGGATGCACAGAAACTGGAGTTTGCAGATAACACTTTTGATATTGTAATTTCCAGAAACCTTACCTGGAATCTGGAGCATCCGGACGTTGCCTACAGTGAGTGGGTCCGGGTACTGAAAGCAGGAGGAAGACTTCTGAATTTTGATGCCAACTGGTATGGTTATCTCTACGAAGAAGAGCAGAGAAAAGCATACGAAAATGACCGTAAAAATGTGGAAAGCAACAGCCTGGATGATCATTATCTCTGTACAGATATTGAACGTATGGAGCGGATTGCCCTGCAGGTTCCTCTTTCAAAAATCCACAGACCTCAGTGGGATGTAAAGACACTTCGAAATACAGGACTTATGGGAATCCATACAGATACAGAAATCTGGAAAACAGTCTGGAGCGAGGAGGAGAGACTGAACTACCAGTCCACTCCGATGTTCATGGTAACAGGTGTAAAGCCGGATCACTTCCTGAATCTTCCGGTAGCAGACGGCGAAAAAACAGAAGGTTTTCTCGAAATCGGAGACGGAGAATTTAAACTTCCTGCAACCATCATCCGTGGAAAAAATCCGGGAAAAACAGTTCTTGTCACAGCTGGTCTTCACGCCGGAGAATATGTAGGGATCCAGACATTGATCGAGCTTTCAAAGAAGCTGAAGCCTGAGAATGTGAACGGACAGCTGGTTTTTGTAAAAGTACTGAACAGGGAAGATTTTGAAAAGCGTGCGGGCAGCATCAGCTGGGAGGATGGAAAAAACCTGAACCGTGTTTTCCCCGGAAAAAAAGACGGCACACGTATGGAACGTCTGGCAGCAGCTGTCACAGAATCGCTGATTCAAAAATCAGATTATTACATTGATCTTCACGGTGGTGATGATTACGAGGAACTGACGCCTTATGTATATTTTGCAGGCGTGGCAAAGCCGGAGGTTGCAGAAGCTTCACGGAAAATGGCAGAACAGGTTGATGTCCCATATATGGTACAGTCAAATGTAAGCACAGGTGGTGCATACAATTATGCTGCCAGCACTCTGGATATCCCGGCAGTTCTTCTGGAACGCGGCTGCATGGGAACCTGGCAGAGGGAGGAAGTAGATTCCATGCGCAGGGATGTGCGGAATATTCTTTGCAGTATCGGAGCATATAATGGAATCCGTTCCCACAGCACTTATTACCCGTTGAAAATGGACGATGTCCGCTACCAGTGTGCAAGTGTCAACGGTCTCTGGTATCCGCTGAAAAAACCGGGCGATATCATTCATCAGGATGAGATCCTTGGCGAGATCCGGGATTATGAAGGCAATGTTCAGGAAATCTGCCGGGCTGATATGGATGGCGTGATCCTTTATCAGGTATCCAGTCTTCAGGTTGTGGAAGGCGGCCCTGTGATCACCTACGGAAATATTGTGCGCGAAAAAGATGAGCGAAAAACAAGGATCGCCCAGTACTGGACAAAACGAAGTGACAGTTTCCTGGAACAGAGAAGAGCTGAGCTTCACAGTGAACTTGCAGGCAGATGGCTTATCGAGCTTAAGAAACACCTTCCTGGGAAAAAGAATCTTAAGATCCTGGATGTGGGATGCGGAACAGGATTTTTTACCATTCTTCTTGCAAAAGAAGGCCACGATGTAACCGGTATCGACTTGACACCGGATATGATCGCCCATGCAAAAGAGCTTGCAGAGGAAGAGAACACGGTCTGCCGGTTTGCAGTGATGGATGCTGAGAATCCGGATTTTCCGGATGAGGAATTTGACGTGATCGTATCCCGAAATCTGACCTGGACGCTGCCGGATGCAGAGCATGCTTACCAGGAATGGTTCCGTGTGCTGAAACCAGGCGGAGTGATGATCAATCTGGATGCCAACTACGGTGCGGCAGATTTCGCAGATACTGCGGATCTTCCGGAAAACCATGCACATCATCAGATCCAGGATGATCTGATGCAGGAGTGTGAAGACATCAAACGCCAGCTTCCCATCAGCTCGTTCCTTCGCCCTGCCTGGGATCTGGAAACTCTGGGACGCATGGGAGTTGAGGAGTTTTCTTTTGACCTGGGAATCAGTAAACGTATTTATATAGAAAAAGATGAGTTTTACAATCCTACCCCGATGTTCCTGATTTTTGCGAAAAAACAGGGGTAGAAATATGCTGAATATAAAACAGATCCAGTATTTTGCAGCCTGTGCCAAAACAGGTTCTTTCAGCCAGGCTGCAGAGATACTTTTTACCACCCAGTCTAATGTAAGCAAGGTGATCCGCTCCATGGAGGATGACATGCGGACTCAGCTTTTTATCCGCCATGCAAAAGGTATCGAGCTGACTCCGGAGGGAGAGCGTGCATATGGTCATGTGCAGAAGATCCTGGAAAATATGAATGAACTGGAAATGCAGCAGCAGCCTCTTGCAAAAAGCAGTCTGAGTGTATGCTTTCATCCCAGCTCCTGGTTTGCGGATACTTTTGTAGAATATTATGAAACACACAAAAAGGACGATCTCCATTATCAGGTTTATGCAGCAGATACACACGAGATCGTAAAAAGAGTGAAATCGCGCCAGGATGATATGGGCTTTGCTTATGTGATGCAGAACCAGCTGGCAGCCTTTCAGTATTTTCTGTTACGGAATTATCTGGAATTTGAACCACTGACTGAGACGGAGGTAAATATATATACCGGGAAAAAAGATTCAGCGTCAGAAGTGGGAGAGTTTAAGATGTCCCAGCTGAGACTGATACAGAGATTCCCGGATGAATTTTCATCGGATAATTATCGGAATCTTGTGGAGGATAACGGACATTCCGCAGTGGAAGCAGAGATGGTAGTGGTGACCAACAGTGACTATATCGTAGAACGTCTTCTGGGTTCCGGCGAGCTGTGCAATATAAGTGGAGCGGATCTTTCAGGCCGTGATCCCGGATATTCCAGAGTGAAGTATACATTTCCGGGAGAGGGCCAGAGACTTGTTTATGGATGTATCAGAAGACGAGGTGAGACACTCAGCGACCAGGGAAAAGATTTCCTGAAATTTGTAAAGGGAAGATTTTAAACTTTATAAGCTGCAATAAAAATAAAGAAAAGACCAGCCGGGATTTTTCTGTGCAGAATAAGATTCTGCCGCAGGAAGATGCCGGCTGTTTTGTGTTTAACGGTATGGAATAAGAAAAATGGAATGCACATCTATGCCAAACCCGACTGACCCAATAACCCCATACCGGGGTTGTTCAAATGCCATTAGATGATAAAATAATATCAACAGCACAATCCGCGTGCTGCATATTAAACACTGTAATGCACACAACCTCCGCGCACTCCTGTTTGTGCATGCAAATGTTTTGTCGAATAATAACACGACCCTTTCAAAAGCAGTTATGGTTTTTGATACCATAACTGCTTTTGAAATATGAACGCAAATCGCAAAACGATTGCGTTCATGAGCATGCAGCAGAGCGGAATGCGAATGTAAGTTTTACATGTAAGTAATGGGACGTGGGAAAGGGAAATTATGAACAAAGAAAATAAGATAGGTGCCCGGATCCTGAAAAGGATCATTTTGCTTGCAGTAGTTATGTTTCTGCTGTCTGTCGTGGTTTTCTGGATGGCAAGACTTGCGCCGGGAGATCCGCTTCAGTCCTTTTACGGGGATTCTCTTGAGATGATGACCAGCGAAGAGATAGCTGCTGCCAGGACAAGGCTGGGACTTGATCAGGGAATCGCAGTACAATATGTAAAATGGCTCACCAATGCAGTTCATGGAGAGTTCGGACTGTCCTTGAAGTACAGGCAGCCGGTCATGAATGTGATAAAACCGCTGATCGGGAATACTCTGGTACTGGGGGGAGTCGCCTATGTAGTGATCTTTACGCTGGCAATCCTGATCGCAATATTCTGTACTCTTCATGAAGATCAGTGGATCGACCGTCTGATCTGTAAGATAGGAACAGTAGCCTTTTATGTGCCGGCTTTCTGGCTGGGGGTGGTACTGATACTGATCTTCAGCGTAAATCTGGGATGGTTTCCGAGCAGTGGCGCTTATGATGTCGGAATGGCAGACAGCATTGGCAATCGTATCAGACATATGGTACTTCCGCTTGTGGTTATGATCTTAAGTCATCTGTGGTATTACGCATATATGATACGAAACAAATTTCTGGATGAGGTGCGGAAAGATTATGTATTGCTTGCCAGGGCCAAAGGGCTTTCCAAAAGAAAAATTCTGTGGAAACACTGTCTCAGAAATGTAATGCCTACCATTGTAAGTATTATGGCGGTTTCAGTCCCTCACGTAACCGGTGGAACAGTGACGGTCGAGGCAGTATTCAATTATGCAGGTATTGGAAATCTGGCAGTGGAATCTGCCAAATATCATGACTATAATCTTCTGATGGTAGATGTGCTGATCACGGGCTTTATCGTATTTTTAAGCAGTTTTATTGCACAGACTGTTAATGAGGAGATTGATCCGAGAATGAAAGATTCAGAGGTGAGAGTATGGTAGATAACAGTATGATTTCCGAAGAAGAGCTTTTCCAGGTGGTAGGTCCTGGGTGGAAAACGTATGAAGTTCAAAAAAGAAAGAAAACATTCAGGGAAAAGATGAAGGGAAAACCGGTTTTCTCCATGATTTTGCTGCTGATAGTTGTGTTGGGATGTGTATTTGCGAATCTTGTAGCAAATCATGATCCTTCAGGATTTTATCTTCGGAATCTGAATACACCGCCTGGAAGGGAATTTATTTTTGGAACGGATTCTCTTGGAAGAGATATCTACTCCCTGATCTGGTATGGAGGAAGAGTATCTCTGGTGATCGGAATTTCAGGAGCAGCGATCATTACTGTGATCGGTGTTACCTACGGATGCATCAGCGGAACGGCAGGACCAAAGGTTGATTCGGTCCTGATGCGATTTACAGAAATGTGTGGAAGCATTCCGACACTTCTTATGATACTGATCTTATCTGCTGTTTTTCAGGCAGATGATGTGATCGGCATTTCCGTTATCATTGGTATTACCGGATGGTTCGCACTGGCCCGTATCGTAAGAAGTGAAGTGCGACAGATACGGAACAGCGATTATGTGATGTATGCAAGACTCTGCGGAGGAGGCTTTGGATATGTGATGTATTATCATCTGATACCGAATTTTGTTTCAGCGATCATGTTTGTGGTGATCTCATCTGTTAGCAGCTGTATCACTATGGAATCTACTTTAAGCTTTCTGGGACTGGGACTTCCGGCAGATGTAGTTTCCTGGGGAAGCATGCTCTCCCTGGCTAATAAAGCACTGATCATGAATACCTGGTGGGTGATCGTGATACCGGGAGTTTTTCTGGTAGTTACTCTGATGTGTATTACCAATGTGGGAAGCTTTGTAAGAAGCGAAGTGAATAATAAATACAGCAATCTCTGATGGAAAATGATATGTGGAATGGTGCCGGTATCTGACAGGATATGGATAAATCCAGACGAAGTGTGGATAACCGGTTCGAAAATAAGGAAAGATGAGGAAAACAAAAATGAAAAAGAGAACAGAGAACAGTTACGGAAAGAAATGTGCAGCAGTAACGCTTGCGGCAGTGACAGCAGTATGTACAGGAGCTGTAACAGGAGGTGCAGTAACTGCATTTGCAGCAGAAGAAAACAAAACACTGGTTTATGCAGGAGAGTCGGAAAGTACGATCAATCCGCTTCTGAACAATCATGATGAGCTTCCGGATCTTATTTTTTCCGGGCTGATGAAGTATGATGCAAATGGAAAACCTGTAGAGGATCTTGCAGAGAGCTATACCTTTGATAAAGATACCAATACTTATACTTTTAAACTTCGTGATGGTGTGAAGTGGCATGACGGAGAAGCTTTTAATGCTGAAGATGTTGTATATACTTACAAAGAGCTTACAGAGGATGAAACTCTGGGTGCAAGCATTACCAGCAATTATCAGGATATCACAGATATCGAGGCACCGGATGATAAGACCGTAGTATTCACCCTTGACCAGTATGATGCGGCAATGCTGGATTATTTTACCATGGGAATCCTTCCGGAGCATCTTCTTGAAGGTGAAGATATAAATACAACATCTTTTAACCAGAATCCGGTAGGAACAGGACGTTATAAATTCGAAGACTGGGATGCCACAGGTGGAATGATCACATTGAAACGAAATGGAGACTACTATGGAAAAGTTCCGAATATTGAAACAGTAGTATACCGTACCGTATCTGATGAGACTACCAAGGCAACTATGCTCCAGTCCGGAGAAGCTGATCTTGCATGGCTGAATTCCAACTATGCTTCCCAGTTTAAGGACAAGGACGGATATAATTACTGGGAGTTCACAACAGCAGATTACCGTGGAGCTGCCATGGATATGAGCACGGATTTCTGGAAAGAAAACGGAGATTCCATTGGCGTTCTGAACTATGCACTGGATAAAGATTCCATTATTGCAGGTGTTCTGGCAGGTCAGGGAGAGCCGGCGTACAGCCCGATCCAGAGAAATCCTCTTGGAACTGACAAAGAAGCAAATATTTATTCCTATGATCTGGATACTTTTGCAAAGAAGATGGAAGAGCTTGGCTGGAAAAAAGGTGATGATGGCATCTATGAGAGAAACGGGCAGAAATTCCATTTCACTATTCAGGTCCGTGACTATGAAGAGGAGCGTGTGGATATTGCCAATGTTATGTCAGATATGCTGAAACAGGCTGGCGTGGAGATGGAAGTAAAACTGGTGACAAAATTTGACTGGGATGCAGGATATAATGGATTCCTTGCAGGCTATTCAACACAGTTTGATCCGGATATGGCATATGTAAATTTTGTGACAGATGCAAGTGGAAACAATATGCATTATTCCAATGCAGATGTCGACAAATATCTTGAAGAAGGACGTCACGGTGAAACAGAGGAAGCACGAAAAAAATCCTACGGTGAGTTTGAAAAGGCTTATGCGCAGGCACCTGGAATTCTTCTGGTAGCTTATCTTCAGGGTGATTATGTAGGTGTTTCCGGAATTTCCGGACTGGATACCACACGTGTTCTCGGACATCATTCCGTAGGCGTTATGTGGAATATTGAAGACTGGACTATTACAAAATAAGGGAAAAAATATGCAGGAAACCGTTTTGGAATTAAAAAACTATTCGGTAAGCTTTGACACACCGGACGGCGAGGTACAGGCCGTCCGGAATGTGGATCTTTCTGTGAAAAAAGGAGAGATTCTTTGTATCGTAGGTGAATCCGGATGCGGAAAAACAGTGATGTGCCGCAGTGTGATGAAACTGCTGCCGCCAAATGCCAGGGTGAAAAATGGAGAAATCCGGCTATGCGGAGAAAACATTACAGATTATAAAAGAAAAAAGATGGAGAAGCTGTGCGGAAGCAAGGTAAGTATGGTGTTTCAGGATCCTATGCTGACTCTGAATCCTACGATCCCTGTCGGAAAACAGATCACAGAAGCGATCATCAAAAATCAGAAGGTATCCAGAGGTGATGCTGAAAAGAAAGCGATAGAAATGCTGAAGCTGGTAGGAATTTCAGATGCAGAGCAGCGATATGGACTTCAACCTCATTTTTTTTCAGGCGGAATGAGACAGAGATGTGTTCTTGCTATTGCGCTGGCATGTAATCCACAGATTTTGTTTGCGGATGAAGCTACCACAGCTCTGGATGTAACTGTGGAAGCCAAAATCCTGGATCTGCTTCTGGAAATTCGGGAAAAAACAGGAGTCAGTATTGTATTTGTATCACATGATCTGGGAGCTGTTGCAAGGATCGCAGACAGGGTTGCCGTAATGTATGCAGGAAAGATCGTTGAGATCGGAACAGCAGAAGAAGTTTATTATGATCCAAGACATCCGTATACATGGGGACTTCTTTCTTCCCTTCCATTTTTTACAAATGAAAAAGGTGTGTTGAATCCTATTCCGGGAATGCCGCCATCACTTCTGAATCCCCCACAAGGGGATGCTTTTGCTGTCCGGAATTCTCAGGCACTTGCCATTGATTATGAAAAAGAGCCGCCGATGTTTAAGGTCAGTGAAACTCATTATGCTGCGACATGGCTGCTGGATGAAAGAGCTCCGAAAGTAGAAAAACCTTCATTTCTGAAAAAAAGACAGCAGGAGCCTTGCGCCTATGTTCAGGATAATCGGGCATGGGAAAAAGCAACGCCTGATTTAAAAAGAAAAGATTCTGAGCAGAAGGAAATACTGATAGAAGCTAAAAATCTGAAACAGTACTTCCGGGTTCGTTCAGATTATACTATACGGGCAGTAGATGATGTTTCTTTTGGAATCCGGGAAGGCGAGATCATGGCACTGGTTGGCGAGACCGGATGCGGAAAATCCACAACAGCCAGAACCCTGGCTGGAATTTATCACCCCACAGGTGGAGAACTCTTTTACAGGGGAGAGAAGCTTTCGGATAAAAAAAGTCCTTTCGGACTGAGGCGAACAGGTGACAACGATATCAGAAAACGGATGCAGGGAGAGATCCAGATGATTTTTCAGGATTCAGGTGCGGCTTTAAATCCAAGAATGAACATCCGGCAGATCATGCTGGAACCGATAAAGATCAGCCGAAGGATCAGGGATCGGGAGCTTCTGGAAAATAAGCTTCAGGAAATTCTGAAAGAAACCGGACTGGATGAAAGCATCCTTTCCAAAAGACCCGGAGAGCTTTCCGGAGGTCAGAGGCAGAGAGTGGCGATCGGAAGAAGCCTTCTTATGGAGCCACGCCTTATTATTGCAGACGAACCAATTGCCTCTCTGGATATTTCCATTCAGGCGCAGATCGTTATGCTGTTTAAAAAGCTTCAGAAAGAAAAGAAGTTTTCATTTTTGTTTATTGCCCATGATCTGTCGATGGTGCGGTTTTTGAGTGATACGGTTGGTGTAATGAAAAACGGGAAACTGGTTGAGATGGCACCAACGGAGGAGCTTTTTGGAAATCCGTGTCATCCATATACAAGATCTTTGCTTTCGGCAATACATGTTCCGGATCCGGTGTCAGAGCGTGGACATGCACTGATCGAATACAATGAGATACAGAGTCAGGAAGAAAACTGGCTGGAAATATCACCGGGACACAGAGTACGAGGTGAAGTATACAATGGAGCAGAATGTTATTCATAAAAAGGAATACATATACATGACAGAATGGAATAGGTGAAATCCCCCCACGGGGGTTGTGACAGAGCAGGAGGATTGTTAAACTTTTATTATCTGAACATTTAAAATGCGGAAAGGAAGAAAATGAGAAGATATATTTTTAAAAGACTTCTGCAGCTGATCCCGGTCCTGATCGGGATCACATTTCTGTCTTTTGCCATGATGAGGCTGGCCGGTGGAGATGCAGTGACGTATATGTATGAAAATGCAGGCTCTGCAGTATCACAGGAAATTATTGATAAGACAAAGGCGGAATATGGTCTTGATAAGCCGTTTCCTGTTCAATATGCAAATTGGTTTGCAGGAATGGTCACAGGTGATATGGGAGAGAGTTATGTTTCCCACAGAGATGTTTACGAAACTTTCACTTCAAAGCTTCCTGCAACGATCATGCTGACATTGTCATCTATCATTCTAACTGTTCTTCTTGCGGTTCCCCTTGGAATTTTATCTGCGGTGAAACATAATAAATGGATCGATTATGTGATCCGGTTCTTAAGCTTTGTGGGAAATTCCATGCCGAATTTTTTTGCGGCAATGGTTCTGATGTATTTTTTATCTGTTAAACTGGGAATTTTACCGGTAGTAACGAATTCTGATCTTGGACAGAGCATCATTCTTCCTACACTGACGCTGGCTGTTTCTATGGCTGCCAAGTATACAAGGCAGGTACGTGCCACGGTTTTGGAAGAGCTGAACAAGCCGTATGTGATGGGGGCGAAGGCTCGGGGAATCAGAGGAAGCGTGATCATATGGAAAAGTGTTATGAAAGCATCAATGCTGACGATCATCACTCTTCTGGCCTTATCCATCGGAAATCTTCTGGGAGGAACAGCCATTGTAGAGAATATTTTTATGTGGGACGGAGTTGGAAAGCTGGCTGTAGATGCCATCAATATGCGAGATTATCCCATTATACAGGCTTATGTGGCATGGATGGCGGTTATCTATGTACTGGTAAATCTTGTGACAGATATCGTTTACCACTATCTTGATCCGAGAGTAAGGCTTGGAGGTGACAGAGCATGAGTGGAGAAAAAAAGATAACTGTCCGGAAACAGAAGATCAGGAAAAATCATACCAGGGCCAAACTGATATTTTTTCTGATACTGACTGCAGTACTTTTGCTGATTGCAGCGTTTGCAAAATATCTTTGCCCTTATGATCCTTATGCGCAGGATCTGACACTGGCACAGAAGGCACCATGCCCGGAGCATCTTCTGGGAACAGACCGTTATGGCAGAGATATGCTGTCAAGAGTGATTACAGGAAGTACTGTGAGTATTTACGGAACACTGATCCTGGTAGCTGTGATCACGATTGTGGGAACTGTGATCGGAATTTTATGTGGCTGGAGAGGCGGAAAAACAGAGGCAGTCCTTATGCGTATTTCAGATCTTTTTCTTGCATTCCCGGGACTTGTTTTTGCACTGGCAGTAGCTGCTGTGCTGGGAGGAGGAATCCAGAATGCGATCATCGCCCTGGCTGTGATCAGCTGGCCGAAATTTGCAAGGCTTGCCAGAGGACTTACCCTGACACAGAAAGCTTCTCCGTATCTGATGGCAGCGAAGCTTTCCGGCAGCAGTACAGGAAAACTTCTGATAAAACATATTTTACCCAATATTGCAGGACCGATTCTTGTGACAGCAGTTCTTGATATCGGAACCATGATGATGGAGCTTGCAGGACTTTCCTTCCTGGGACTTGGAGTGAAGCCGCCAATGGCTGAGTGGGGAAGTATGATCAATGACGGAAGAAGTATGCTGCAGATCGCACCGTGGATGGTGCTGGCTCCGGGAGCCGCGATTTTTATTACAGTTATGATATTTAATCTGCTGGGCGATACAGTCCGGGATTATATGGATCCAAGAGAACGGAACAGAGGAAAATGACATCAGAGTAAAAGAAAGCGAGAGAGAAAAAATATGAAGAAAAAAATAATGGCAGCGACACTTGCGGCAATGCTGGTTATGGGCATGACAGGAGTGTCTGTAAATGCGAAAAGTAAAAATAAGGATAAAACAGAAGGGACAACTTTTGTTTACGGAACAACCGGATACAGTGAGGAGATGGGAGATGCAGGTCTGAACCCACATGATAATTATTCCGGCTGGAGCTGCCTGCGTTATGGTGTAGGGGAGACCTTGTTTAAGTATAATGACAACATGGAGATCGAGCCGTGGCTTGCTACAGATTATGAATTTACAGATGATAATACTGTGAAAATTACGCTTCGTGATGGCGTGAAATTTTCCAGCGGCAGAGATATGGACGGAGAAGCAGTTAAAGAATGTCTGGATGATCTGATCGCGAATCACGACCGGGCACCGTCAGATATGAAGATTGACAAGATCGAGGCAGATGGAATGACGGTGACGATCCATACAACAGAAGCATGTCCTGCGATCATCAATTATCTTGGAGATCCATATGGTGCTATCATAGATATGGATTATGGTGTGCAGGGAGAAGGCGGTTCTGCCAATGTTGCAGGTACAGGACCTTTTATTGCAACAGAGGTTTCCCCTACAGAAATTAAGCTGGTGAAGAATGAAAACTACTGGGGCGGAGAGGTAAAGACTGATAATGTGATCGTGAAATCTTTTTCTGACGGAAGTGCACTGACAGCAGCTCTGCAGACAGGAGATATCCAGGGAACTTACGGACTTCAGTATGACAATTATGCCTTATTTGACGGAAATCCTGATTATCAGATCAGTTCTGTTGCAACAAGCCGCTGCTTTTTCGGCCAGTTTAATATGGAATCTGAACTGATGCAGGATAAGAATGTAAGGGAAGCTATTGAGATGGGAATTGATAAGGACGGCTTCTGCAGCGTGATCATGGAGAATCGTGGCGTTCCGGCAGTGGGAGCTTTTCCGGGCAGCTTTTCTTACGGAAATGATGCAGTGAAAGCACCGTCCTATGATCCGGAAGGAGCAAAAAAACTTCTTGAGGAATCCGGATGGAAGGATACAGATGGTGATGGATATGCAGATAAGGATGGAAAAAAACTTTCTGTTACATGGTTGACTTATCCGACACGTCTGGAACAGCCGAAGCTTGCTGAATATGCACAGTCTACTTTAAAGGATATTGGAATTGAGGTTAATGTAAATAATACGGCAGATCATGCAACCTATGCGAAGAATGGAGATTTTGACGTATATGTAAGTTCTCTTACAACTGCACCGACCGGTGATCCGGAGTACTTTTTCACAAGCACAGTTGTATCCGGGGCAGCAAAAAATTATGGCAAATACAGTAACTCAAGTCTGGATGATATCATAGCAAAAATGCATGAGACCTTTGACACAGATGAGAGAGGAAAGCTTGCCATCGAAGCACAGCAGACAATTCTTGATGATGATGCGTATTTCTTTGTTTCTCATCTGAATATGGGACTGGTATCAAAATCAAATGTGTCAGGGCTGACTGCACATCCATGTGATTATTATGAGATCACGGCGGATCTGGAAGTGAAATAACGGCTGGGAGATTTTAAATGGAAGCATTGCTGAAACTTGATCATGTGACGATCTGTTATAATGGAGAACCGGTTGTTCAGGATATAAATCTGGAGCTGAATAAAGGAGAGATCCTTGGGGTGGTAGGTGAATCCGGAAGTGGAAAAAGTACTATTATTAAGGCTGTTATGGGACTTCTGGGAAATGAAGGCATGGTTACGGAAGGTGATATCTGGTACATGGGAAGGAATGTAGTGGATATGCCGGAAAAAGAACTCCGAACACTCCTGGGACCGGAGATCGCCATGGTTTTTCAGGATTCCGGTGCTGCGCTTTGCCCGATCCGTACAGTTGGTGATCAGATTTACGAAAGTATGCGGGAACATGAAAAGATCAGCCGCAGGGAATGTGAAGAACGTGCAATAGAAATGATGGAAAAGATCGGGCTGAAGGATGGCAGGCGTGTTCTGAAGAGTTATCCTTTTGAACTGTCCGGTGGTATGAGCCAGCGTGTGGGAATCTGTATTTCCATGCTGCAGCATCCATCTCTCCTGCTTGCAGATGAGCCGACCAGTGCCCTTGATGTGATCGTGCAGAAACAGGTTGTTGAGGAAATGCTGCTTCTGCGTCAGGAATATCATACAGCCATGATTATTGTCACACATAACATCGGAGTAGTTGGAAAAATGGCAGATAAGGTTCTGGTGCTGAAGAACGGCAAAGTGATGGAATACGGAGATACCAGGCAGGTACTGGATGATCCGCAGGATCCTTATACAAAAGAGCTTATGAATTCTGTGCCGCGTCTGAACAGAGGCAAGCTGGAGAGCATTTGTACAGGCTGAAACAAGGAATGGAGAGAAGAAGTGGCAGAATATATACTGGAAGTACGTCATTTAAAAAAGAATTTTATATCAGGGAAAAAATCCTTTACAGCTGTGGAAGATGTGAGTTTTTTTCTGAAACAGGGAGAATGTCTTGGAATTGTAGGTGAGTCCGGATCAGGAAAAAGTACGGTTGCAAAGATGATTACTCATCTGACAGAACTGACCGGTGGAGAGATTTTTCTTCTGGAAAAAAATATTACACAGGTAAAGGGAAAAGAACTGCGGGAAACGTACAGAGAAATCCAGATGGTATTCCAGACTCCGGGAGAATCCTTTGATCCAAGATGTACACTTGGGGATGGAATAGGGGAAAGTCTCCGGAATATGGGGATAAGTAAGAAAGAAACCAGGAAACGTGTGGAAAATCTTCTTATTAAATATGGACTGAGTGCAGATTATGCAGACCGGTATCCTCATCAGGTCAGTGGTGGAGAATGTCAGAGAGCAGCCATTGCGAGAGCCCTGGCTGTGGAGCCGAAAATTCTGATCTGTGATGAAGCCACCAGTGCTCTTGATGTGACTGTACAGAAACAGATTATGGAGCTTCTCATAAAGCTGAAAAAAGAAAAGAATCTGGCGTTTATTTTTATCTGTCACGACCTGGCTCTTGTCCAGATGTTCTGCGACCGGGTAATCGTGATGCACGACGGACATGTAGAGGAAGAAGGAACACCGGAGGAGATCATTGAGAGGCCGAAGACGGAATATACGAAGAGATTGATCGAGTCAGTGTTGTGAGGCGTTGAAATTAATCTTCTGTGAGAAGTATATTGCTCTGCCTCAAAGCACATGCTATAATGCCAACAGGCAAAAGAAAGAATAAGTCTGGCAAAGACCAAAGAATGAAGCCCTCAGTAGCGTGAATACTGGGGGCTTTTCGATATCTGGCTATTTATCTCACCTTCTCTCGCTGCCGGGTTTCGGATGGACAACATTGTCAGCATATTACAGTTTACGACAAACTGGATTATAAAAAAGCCTGAGGTTGAACGTTGACGCATTTTCATTCAGCCGATATAATTAAAGAAATATTGATTTTAACCGAATCAAGAAAGTCCCCTGTGGGGTTGCGAAAAGCAATAAGCAGTGGGTGGGGACTTGCTTGTATCAGGAGGAGTACAAGCTCCTCCTGATAAACTGCGAAGCAGTTATTCGGTTATGAGCAAGTAGCGAATGCGGATTGCGAATATCCGCTTGACAAGATTGTATTAGTTTCAGGAGGAAATATACATGGCAGAGAATTTACAGATCAGGCTGGCGCATCCAGAAGAAGCAGACAGACTGGCCGAGATCGAGGCAATCTGTTTCCCGCCGGCGGAAGCAGCAAGCCATGAGGATGTAGTGAACCGTATGGGAGCATTCCCGGAGAATTTCGTAGTAGCAGTGAAAGATGATAAGATCGTAGGATTTATCAACGGAGGAACTACAGATAAACCGGTACTTCCGGATGAATTTTATCACGACATCACACTTCATAAGAAAGACGGAGAGATCCAGACTGTATTCGGATTGAACGTGATCCCGGAATACCGTCATCAGGGAATTGCCGGAGAGCTTGTGGAATACTTCAAGGATCTTGCGAAAGAACGTGGAAAAAAAGCTCTTATCCTTACCTGCAAGGAGCATATGATCCCGTTTTATGAAAGCCACGGAATGAAGAAACTGGGAGTTGCAGATTCCTGCCATGGCGGAGCCACCTGGTATGATATGCAGATCTGGTTTTAATAACTAATGAGATAACCTGAGAGAAAAAACTGCTGCCGGGAATGCAGCAGATAAACAGAAAACCAGAGGGAAAGTAAATGAGAATACGAATGTACAATGTAGGGTTCGGAGACTGTTTCTGCATCCGCGACAGAAAAAGCAGCCTGCTTGTGGATTTCGGTGCAGCAAACAGTAAGATCGAGGGAAGACCGCGAAGGGAAGTTTTTGACGTGATCATCTCAGATCTTACCACCATCCGCAAAAAAAATCTCCTTCTCACACATTTTCATCCGGATCACGTATCCGGGCTTCTTTATATGATGCGGTACAGGAGAGATGCCTACGAATTTGAAAAAATCTATCTCCCGGATGTATTTTCAGATCCGGAAATGAAATATACATTGACACTGCTTCTCCTTGCAGATGTCACGAAAAAAGCCAGTCTGCCGGGAAGACGTGTCAGTCTTTTGGCCCTGGCAGAAGCACTTTGCGCCAGAAAAGTAAAGATCGATCTTCTGTCAAGAGGATCGGAGTTTGAAGGTAAATATACAGCCCTCTGGCCGGATGTGAGAACTGTGAGCAGCGAAACAGAGGATGTGTTTAACTCTCTTATTGAAAACAATGAAAAAGCCATGACCGAGCTTGTGAATATTGCAGAGGAAGTACGTCAGCTGTTTATGTCTATGACTGAGGATGAAAACGGAGCAGAGGAAGATTCAGAAGCAGAGAAAGTAGCTGAGGATGTGGATGGAAATCAGACAGGCAGCGATAGTGCAGAAAGTGTGCAGGGAAATAATGGTACACAGGAGTATTCACAGGCAGAACTCAGGCACCGTCTGAAACCGGAAAAACTGGAAAAGAAATTCCGCGAGCTTCAGGCGACAGCGGAATTTCAGGCACTGCTGGAATGTGCGGAAAAACAGGGGCATCTTTTACGTCAGTTCCGCCACAAGATCAGTCTTGCATTCCAGAACACAAGAGACGGAGAGCTGAACCTTCTGTTTACCGGAGATGTGCAGTCCCGGTATATGAAGATGATCGTGGAAGATTACGATGGAAGGATCCCGCTTCACGAGCATTACTGGTGCATCAAGGTACCTCATCACGGAACAGAATCACACTTCTTTGATTTCAGCAGATTTTCCCCGGAAAATATGATGATCCCAAATGGAGCCTACTACGATAACAGCAAGAAAAAATCCAAGAATCAGCGTACATCCATGCAGTACGGCGGCCTGTTTTACATCAATGACGCCCACATGTACTGCTCCAACTGTGACTGCTGCGACAGCTATGAAAATGGCTGTTCCTGCAGGGAGTACGATGTAATTTCACCGTCTTATTACAAAGATATCTAAGTAAAAAAAGCACTCTTTTAGAGAAAAATAAATCTCTTAGAGATGATTTCCAACATTCGATTATCCACGTATCCTGTTGAAAAAAGGAGATGGATTACGAATGAAAGACGGATTATTAGGCGATACGATCCGCAGAGCACGAATGGATAACAAGATGACCCAGGAACAGCTTGCAGAAGCGATCAACATCAGTCCTACACATATGAAACATATCGAAAGCGAACACAGGAAACCATCTGTAGAAGTACTTTTTCTGCTTGCAGATGTGCTGGATTTTTCCATGGATGCAATGCTTATGGAGGGACAATCCAACGAACATGCGAAACGTGTAAATGAAATGAACCTTATGATGAACAAATGCACAGATGAGGAGCTGGATGTATTTCTTGCAGCGCTGCGTGAGCTGATGAAACATAAGCGGTAAAGGAATGAGTAAATAAGAATCTAAAACTAAAATTAGAAGGGCCACAGCAATCTTTGAATGGGGGATTGCTGTGGCTTTTTGCATTTGTTTGAAAATAAACAGAAAAAGTGATGTACACGTTGAACAGAGAAAATTATAATACAAACATATAAACAGTCGAACTAGGAGGAAAAATTTTGAAGCAGATCGCAGATTTACACATACATTCCAGATATTCCATGGCAACCAGCAAGGATGGGACGCCGGAGATGCTGGATCTCTGGGCGCGGAAAAAAGGAATCACGCTTCTGGGGACGGGAGATATGACACATCCTGTATGGCGGCAGGAACTGAAGGATAAGCTGGTGCCGGCCGAGCAGGGGCTGTTCCGGCTGAAAGATGAGTTTGTTTTGCCGGAGGCGGCACGTTATCCTGGAACTGCGCCAAGATTTGTGCTGTCGGGTGAGATCAGTTCTATCTATAAAAAAGGAGAAAAAACCAGAAAGGTGCACAGCCTGATCCTACTTTCTGGGTTTGATGAAGCAGATGCTTTTGCCGCAAGGCTGGAAAAAATCGGAAATATCCATTCTGACGGAAGGCCCATACTGGGTTTACCCTGCCATGACCTTCTGGAAATGATGCTGGAAGTCAGTGAAGAGGGAATGTACATTCCGGCTCATATCTGGACACCGCATTTTTCCCTGTTTGGGGCGAAATCAGGGTTTGATAGCATAGAAGAGTGTTTTGAGGAACTGACACCGTATATACATGCGCTGGAAACAGGTTTGTCCTCTGATCCTGTGATGAACTGGCAGATTTCTGCTCTTGACGGATATCAGCTGGTGTCCCATTCTGATGCTCATTCACCGTCCAAGCTTGGCCGGGAGGCGGATCTTCTGGATATAGAACTTTCCTATCAGGGACTTTGGAATGCAGTGCAGAAAGGTGAGGGACTTGAGGGTACGATTGAATTTTTTCCGGAAGAAGGAAAATATCATTTTGACGGACATCGGAAGTGCGGTGTATGTTTAAGCCCGAAAGAAGCAGAGAAATACAATGGCATCTGCCCGGTATGTGGAAAAAAACTGACCCTGGGTGTGGATCACAGGATCATGCAGTTATCTGACCGCGATGAGGGAGCAGCTGCCATGCCGGAAAGCGGCCGCCCGTATGAAAGCCTGGTTCCTTTGCCGGAAGTAGTCTCAGCGTGTATAGGATTTTCTACAGCAAGCAAAAAAGTTCAGGGGCAGTATGAAATGCTGCTTGAGAAGCTGGGTGCGGAATTCCAGGTTTTAAGAGAGGTTCCGCTGGAAGATATCCGCGTTGCTGGCGGAGATGTTCTGACGGAAGGAATCCGGAGACTGAGAAAGGGAGAAGTTATACGGAAACCGGGATTTGACGGAGAGTATGGGAAGATAGAATTGTTTTAATGTATAAGCTTTGAGAAGTGTGAAGAGTATTATTGGTTATGGCGAGAATAGTAAATGGTAAAAGGCAATAACAGATAAAGAATTGGAGCAGATAAATATATGAAAGAAAAAATCGGTATCATATCAGACACTCACGGTCTTCTGCGACCGGAGGTGCTGGAAATTTTAAAGGAATGCAAATATATTCTCCATGCCGGAGATGTAAATAAAGATGAGATTCTGGATGTACTCCGTTCTATGGGAAATCTTTATGTAGTTCGGGGAAATAATGACAAAGAATGGGCAGAAAATCTTCGTACCAGTTTAAGCTTTACCATTGGCGGCGTGAAATTTTTTATGGTCCATAATAAAAAAGATGTAGCCTGGGATCTGGGTGATACCCAGGTGGTGATTTTCGGACATACACACAAATATTTTGAGAAGGTAATAGATGACCGGTTGTGGCTGAATCCGGGAAGCTGTGGGCGAAGCCGTTTCGGAGGGGAAGTCACAATGGCTGTGATGACCGTGGAGGACAGACAGTATCAGGTAGAGAAGCTCGTACTGTAGGACTTTTTTGTATTTTATGGAATACAATCCTTGTAATTTATAATTTGGAGCGTATAATTAGAAAACGTTTAAAACAAAAAGTGGTAAGACCACTTTTTGACTGGTTGAACGCAAATCACGAAAGACTGCGTTCATGAGTATGAAAAAAAGCGGAATCAGAACATCCGCTTTACGTGAATCAGGAGGGATGCAACATGAAGTACGTGCAGCAGTTCAGCATCATCCTGTTGATTTCCGTCATTGGAGAATTACTGAAAACCTTTCTCCCACTTCCGGTACCGGCCAGTGTTTATGGTCTGGTCATTATGCTGGTGGCACTGCTTACTGGCATACTGAAGCTGGACCAGGTCAAAGGTGCGGCAGATTTTCTGGTTGAGACTATGCCGGTGATGTTTGTACCGGCAGGTGCGGGGCTTATCACAGCCTGGAGTTCTCTGAAACCGATTTGTGTACCGGTTCTTATCATGACGTTTATCAGCACGGTGATTGTAATGGTTGTAACAGGAAAAGTAACGCAGGGAGTGATCCGAATGGGAAAGAGAGGAAATGAAAAATGATGGAATTTATAAAAAACTCCGCATTTTTCGGAGCAATGTTAAGTCTGATCGCTTACGAAATCGGCCTTATCCTGAAAAAGAAATTTAAAATGGCGATTTTTAATCCTCTTTTAATTTCGATCATCTGTGTTATCGGAGTGCTTGTAATATTTCATATTGATTATAATGATTATAATGAGGGTGGCAAGTATATCAGTTATCTGCTGACACCGGCAACGGTATGTCTGGCAGTACCTCTTTATGAGCAGATCCATCTGCTGAAAAAGAATCTCAAGGCGGTGGCTGCCGGAATCATTTCCGGAACGCTGGCAGGACTTTGCAGCATTTTGCTTATGGCCAGGCTGTTTGGGTTCAACCATCAGGAATATGTTACCATGCTTCCGAAATCCATTACAACAGCCATTGGCATGGGAGTTTCCGAGGAACTTGGAGGTATTGTGACTATTACAGTAGCGGTTATCATTATCACGGGAGTTCTGGGAAACATGATCGCGGAGGTTGTTTATAAGATCGCAAAGATCGAGGAACCTATCGCAAGAGGCCTCGGACTGGGAACATCAGCCCATGCCATCGGAACAGCCAAAGCCATGGAGCTTGGCCCTGTAGAAGGTGCCATGAGCAGTCTGGCCATTGCAGTAGCCGGTCTGCTTACGGTTGTAGGTGCATCTGTGTTTGCAGGAATGATGTGAGTATAAAACGCAAAGTGATTGTGAAAGTTTATTTTACAGTATTAAATTCAAAGAAGGATAAAAACGTGTGAAAGGTCTGTCGTTTGCGGCAGGCTTTTTTCTTTTTAACCAGATAGAACGAACATATTTTTGTGCAAAATAAACAAATGTTCGGAAAAACTGAATTCATACCGTTTTATTGTACTAAGTATGCGCTATAATAGCAATATACAGAAAACATGTTCGGAAAATATGTTCGATAAATTGCGGGCCGGATATATTAACAGGGAGGATGGATATTATGTGGAATACTGAGAGCAGCAGAAAGGTAGCACTGGCAGAGGGAAGATATGTGGAGGCAGGTGACAGCCATTCAGGGAAGAAGAAGCTTTCCTCTGGTATGGCCATGGTGCTTGGGGCAGTTCTTACAATAGAGATTATGATCGGAGGGGCAATGCTTTTTAATTTCGATTTCAGAGGAGCAGATGTTATTGCTGTTGTGCTTGCATTCATGGTATTATACTTTGCAGTGGTAGCTTCACTGACAGATAAATAGAACAGGAGGAATGCAGATGCCCAGGGTTTTTAACCAGAAAATAAAAATTTTATATCTGATGCGTGTTTTTCTGGAGCGAACCGATGAAGAACATCCCATGTCTGTGAAGGACCTGATCATTTATCTGAACAGTCTGGGAATCAGCGCAGAGCGTAAGACAATATATGATGATATTGAGACGCTGAGGAATTTCGGTATGGATATTCTGAACCGGAGGGAGAAGCCGGCAGGCTTTTATCTGGCCAGCAGGGAATTTGAACTTCCGGAATTGAAGCTTCTGGTAGATGCCGTGCAGTCCTCACGCTTTATTACCAGTGGTAAGTCCCGTCAGCTGATCGGGAAGCTGGAGAGTCTTGCAAGCATGTATGAGGCCAGGCAGCTTCGAAGACAGGTCTTTGTGGAGAACAGGGTTAAGACCATGAATGAGAGCGTGTATTATAATATTGATGAGATCCACAGAGCACTTACCGAGGATCGGCAGATTTCTTTTCAGTACTGTCAGTGGACAGTGGAGAAGGAACTTCGGCTGAAGAAGAATGGTGATCGTTACTGTGTCAGTCCGTGGGGACTTGTCTGGCAGAATGAGAATTATTATCTGATTGCCTATGACGGAAAATGTGAGAAAGTGAAGCATTACCGGGTGGATAAGATCCTGCAGATCAGGGTAGAGGAAGCGGCACGTAATGGCAGAGAGTTTTTTGAGAATTTTGATGCAGGAGAGCTGACATCCAAAACCTTCGGGATGTTCGGCGGAAGAGAAGAAACCATATGTCTTGAAGCACATAACCGTCTGGTAGGTGTTGTACTGGATCGCTTCGGAAGAGACATTATGATACAGAGGAAGGATCATGAACATTTCAAAACGCTGGTTCGTGTAAACGTCAGTGATCAGTTTTTTGGCTGGATAGCCAGTCTTGGACCGGATGCAGTGATCGCGTCACCGGATCGTGTGCGCGATGAGTACCGGGAATTTCTTGAGAAGAGTCTTTCTAATTATAAATGATAAATAATATTTACTCGATGGGGAATCTGCATATTATTGTGATTCGGGAAATTTTACCCTGAATCAGCAGATTTTCATAGAAATTATCTCTAAAAAAGGACATTAAAACAGACAAAAATGAGAAAAATCATATAATAACCGTATTTGAAATACAAAATTAATATAGAGAGCATGTCTAAAAAAGATAATAGACATCGCGATGTTTAAGTGCTATAATTGCTTTCGGTTCTCGGAAGGGACGAATTTTGCCGGCAACGGCAGATTATGGACGGTGAAGATATGACTGTAAAAGCAAGAATGCTGAAGCTTCTGGAGCAGAACGAGAATGAACTGATATCCGGAGAAGTGGCAGCAGCAGAACTGAACTGCACAAGAGCAGCCATCTGGAAAGCTGTGAAATCCCTTCGGGAAGAGGGATACACCATAGAAGCAGGACCAAACAAAGGCTATGTGCTTCGCGGCGGCAGCCGGTTATCTGAAGAAGGGATCCGGCTTTATCTCAATCATCCAGATGCGTCTGTAAAGATATACAGGGAACTGGATTCTACGAACAGAGCAGCCAAAGAGGCTGCATTTTCAGGAGAAGCAGGGCATGGCGCACTGATACTGGCGCGTCAGCAGAAAAATGGAAGAGGCCGGAGAGGCCGGAGTTTTTATTCCCCTGAAAATGCAGGACTGTATATGAGTATCGTTCTAAGACCGGAGCGAACGCTGAAGGAAGGACTCCTGATCACTACAGCAGCGGCAACTGCAGTTTACCGGGCAGTGAAGAAGATCTGCGGAATCGATCTCGGGATTAAATGGGTTAATGACCTGTATCTTCATGATAAGAAGGTGTGCGGGATACTGACAGAGGCTGTTACAGACTTTGAGAGTGGAAATATTGAGTTTGCTGTTGTGGGGATCGGTCTGAATCTGTATACACCGGAAGACGGTTTTCCGGAAGAGATACAGGGAACAGCAGGAGCATTGTTTGGAGGCAGGAAGGAAGCAGAACATGTAAACTGCAGTCTTCTTGTTGCAGAAATTGTCAACCAGCTTCTTATGGAAGCAGAAACTCCGGAACTTTCCAGAGAATATACAGAAAATAATATCATACCTGGAAATATGATCGTGATCACTGACGGAACGCGTACACGGGAAGCTTATGCAGAGACGATTGCTCCTGATGGAAGGCTGCTCGTGAGAGAACAGGATGGTTCAGAAACCCTGCTTTCTTATGGAGAAGTATCAGTGCGCAGGAAGCCGGAAGAAGATCAGTTAAATTAATTGTGCATTTTGTATAAAAAAAAGATTCTTTTTTGTGCAAAACAGGCGAAAATAATATTGACATTCTGGAAATGCGGAGTAAAATAAAGTCAACTACAAGGCGTGGTCATACCAATTAATGAGCGAAAAGATCACAGCCAAGAGAAAAGGAGGGAGAAAAACGGGAGATTTATCAAGTACACTGGCAGAAGAGCTGAACAGTAAGACAGCCTTTACCATTCCTGTGTTTGGTGGAATACCGATTGCAGAATGTGTAGTAGTCACATGGGTCATCATGGCGGTTCTTGTGATCCTGTCTCTGATTCTGGTTCGGAATCTCAGTGTGGAAAATCCGGGTAAGAAGCAGTTGCTTCTGGAGTCCGGGGTAAGTTTTCTTCAGGATTTCTTCATGGGCATCCTTGGAGAAGAAGGCAAACAGTATGTGCCTTATTTGATGTCAACCGTAATCTACATCGGAATAGCCAATATCGCAGGCGTGTTTGGTTTTACACCACCAACGAAGGACATGAACGTTACCATTGCGCTGGCGCTGATGAGCATTATTCTGATCGAGTATGCAGGCTTTCATAAGAAGGGACTGAAGGGTTTCCTGAAAAGCTTTGCGGAGCCGGTTCCGATCATGCTTCCAATCAATATTCTGGAAATCGCGATCAGACCTACATCTCTCTGCATGCGGTTGTTTGGTAATGTTCTGGGAAGCTTCGTAGTTATGAAGCTGCTGGAGTTTGTTTGTCCGGCGATTCTTCCCATACCATTCAGTCTGTATTTTGATTTCTTTGACGGATTCATACAGGCGTATGTATTTGTATTCTTAACATCCTTGTTCATTAAGGAAGCAATTGAGTAGTGAAGCGGAAGATCCGCTTGATCTAAAAATGAAAAAAATTGTATTTTACAGGAGGAAAAAACTATGTTAATCGCAATTGGTGCAGCTATCGCAGTTCTTACAGGTATTGGAGCAGGTATTGGTATCGGTCTTGCAACATCTAAAGCAGTAGAAGCTATCGCAAGACAGCCAGAGGCAGAGAGCAAGATCAGTAAAGCACTTCTTCTTGGATGTGCTCTTGCAGAGGCAACAGCTATTTACGGTTTCGTAATCGGTCTTCTGATCATCATCATGCTTGGCTAATAGGTAAAGACGAGATACTAATTCAGGATTAAGAGAGGCAGGTGGACCAGGTGATTAAAATTGATATCAACCTTGTCTTTACTATTATAAACCTGATCGTTCTTTATCTTTTAATGAAGAAGTTCCTTTTCGGCCCGATCATTGGTGTTATGGAGAAGAGAAAATCCATGATCGATGAGCAGTTTGCTTCAGCAGAGAAGACAACTACTGAAGCAAACCAGCTGAAAGGACAGTATGAGGATGCACTGAAATCTGCGAAGGAGGAATCCTTCAGTATTGTAGAGCAGGCTAAGGACGAGGCAAAAGTACAGGCAGACAGCATCGTGAAGAGAGCTAATGATCAGGCTGGTCAGATTCTTGAGAAAGCAAGAAGAGATATCAGCACTGAGCAGGAAGCTGCTATGAAAGCGATGGAAGGCAAAGTGGCTGAGCTGGCAATGGATGCAGCATCCAGAATCATGGGAAAAAAGAACGACGAAGCACAGGATATGTCCCTATATGACCAGTTTTTAGAAGGAGCAGGTGATCCTCATGACAGAGACGTCCATTAATTATGCAAAAGCATTATACGGTCTTTCTGTCCCGGGGGAGGCAATCTGCGAAACAGGAAGGATTTTTAAGAATACACCTGAGATAGGTAAGATGCTTGAAAATCCACTTGTTTCCCTCAAAGAAAAAGAACAGGTAATAGAGCGGATTTTTCCGCAGGAAATGAAGAGCTTTCTTAAAGTAACGTGTAAGTATCAGAAGATTGACAGAATCGGAGAGATCCTTGAAGCTTATGATGCTTACAGCCGGGAACAGAAAGGAATTCTCAAGGCAGAGCTTCTTTATGTAACACGTCCTGCCGAAGAGCAGGAAAATAAGATGAAGGAGTTTCTCCGTAGCCAGTTTTCTGCCAGAGAAGTGGAACTTACCCTTACAGAGGATAAAAGCCTTGTAGGTGGATTTGTTCTCAGGGCAGGAGATCGTGAGTACGACTGGAGCCTCATCGGACGTTATAAGAAACTGAAACAGAAATTAACCCGGAGGTGAAATTGAATTGGGTGCAATAAATCCAGATGAAATCATTTCGATTCTCAAGGAAGAAATAAAGAACTATGACGAAATCAGCAAGGACCAGGAAGTAGGCACTGTCATCTCCGTGGGAGATGGTATCGCAACTGTTTATGGCATCGATCATGCCATGTACGGTGAGGTCGTGACCTTCGAGAATGGTCTGAAAGGTATGGTACAGGATGTCCGTGCCAACAGCATGGGATGTATTCTTTTCGGAAAGGATACAGGAATCAAGGAAGGCACCAAGGTTGCCAGAACTGGTAAGCAGGCAGGTATTCCGGTAGGGGATAAATTTATCGGAAGAATCGTGAACGCACTTGGTGAGCCAATTGATGGAAAGGGAGAGATCCAGGCAGAGGAATACCGCCCGATCGAGAACCCGGCTCCTGGAATCATTGACCGTAAGTCTGTAACTGTACCTCTGGAAACAGGAATCCTTTCCATTGATTCCATGTTCCCGATCGGCCGTGGACAGCGAGAGCTGATCATCGGCGACAGACAGACAGGTAAAACATCCATCGCAACAGATACGATCATCAACCAGAAAGGTAAGGATGTGATCTGTATCTATGTTGCTATCGGACAGAAAGCTTCTACCGTTGCAAAGGTAGTTTCCAATCTTGAAAAATACGGTGCAATGGAGTATACAACCGTATTCTCCGCAACAGCCAGTGACTGTGCACCTCTTCAGTATATTGCTCCTTATGCTGGTACTGCTCTTGCAGAGTATTTTATGTATCAGGGTAAAGACGTACTGATCGTATATGATGATCTTTCCAAGCATGCAGTGGCATATCGTGCATTGTCACTTCTGCTTGAGCGTTCTCCGGGACGTGAGGCATATCCTGGTGACGTATTCTATCTTCATTCCAGACTTCTGGAGCGTTCCAGCCGTCTGAGTGAAGAGGCAGGCGGCGGATCCATTACGGCACTTCCGATCATCGAGACACAGGCCGGTGATGTATCTGCATACATTCCTACAAACGTAATTTCCATCACAGATGGTCAGATCTTCCTGGAAAGTGATCTGTTCTTCTCAGGTATGCGTCCGGCAGTTAATGTTGGTCTTTCCGTATCCCGTGTTGGTGGTGCTGCACAGACCAAGGCTATGAAGAAAGCTTCCGGTAGTGTACGTATCGACCTGGCACAGTACAGAGAGATGGAAGTGTTCACCCAGTTCAGTTCAGATCTGGATGAGGCTACAACTGCACAGCTGAAATACGGAAGCTGTCTGATGGAGCTTCTGAAACAGCCGCTCTGCAGCCCGTTAAGTCTTCATCAGCAGGTAATTACTCTCTGCGTTGCGACTCACAAGCTGATGGTAGATGTAGAAAAGAAAGAGATCAAGAAATATCAGAAGGATCTTCTGGAGTACTTTGATAATGTATATCCTGAGATCGGCAAAGAGATCGAGACTACAAAGCAGCTTTCTGATGAGCTTGTAGAGAAAATCGTAAAGGCGGCAGAAGAATTCAGAGATAAGAGCAGGTAGGTGTTGATATGGCAAATGCAAAAGAAATACAGACTCGTATGAAAAGCATTCAGGACACCATGAAGATCACCAATGCGATGTACATGATTTCTTCTTCCAAGATGCAGAAGGCCAAGAAGATCCTGCAGGACACGGAACCATATTTCTATAATATGCAGGCTGCCATTGCCAGGATCCTCCGTCATATGCCGGACATCCAGCATCCTTTCTTCAGTGAGCGTCATCTTGTTCCGAAGGATGAAAGAAAGGTAGGTACCATTGTCATTACAGGTGATAAAGGTATGGCTGGTGCATACAATCATAATGTACAGAAAATGACAGAAGATTTCATGGAAGAGGTACCGGGACATCACAAGCTGTATGTCCTTGGTATGGTAGGGCGTCAGTATTTCGGCAAGAGAGATGTGGATATGGACGGCAGTTTTCATTATACCGTGCAGAAGCCGACTATGCACAGAGCACGCCTTATCACGGAAGAGATCGTACGGGCATTTCTTGAAAGAGAGCTGGATGAAATTCACATTGTTTATACACAGATGCAGAATGCAATGGCAATGGAGAATGTGAATATGCAGCTTTTACCGCTGAAAAAAGCTGATTTTAAAATGGGTCAGGTTCCGGCAGATATCTATCAGGAGGAGATTGTGTTATCTCCGTCTGCAGATGTGCTCCTGGATACTATGATTCCGAACTACCTTACAGGTGTGATCTATGGATGTCTTGTAGAGGCATATGCCAGTGAGAACAATGCGAGAATGACAGCAATGCAGTCCTCTACAGATAATGCGAAGGCGATGCTGAAGGATCTTTCCATTCAGTACAACCGTGCACGTCAGGCTGCGATCACGCAGGAGATCACAGAGGTTATCAGCGGTGCTAAAGCACAAAAAAGGAAGTGATGACTATGAATAAAGGTAAGATTGTACAGGTTATGGGACCTGTTGTAGACGTTGTTTTTGAAGATGGACAGCTTCCGGATATCAAGGATGCCCTTGAAGTCGAGAACAACGGTAAGAGATGCGTTATGGAGGTGTCCCAGCACCTTGGAAATAATATCGTGCGCTGTATCATGCTGGGAGCCAGCGAAGGTCTGCAGCGAGACAGAGAAGTAACAGCTACCGGAAGCGGTATTAAGGTACCGGTTGGAGATAAAACACTGGGTCGTCTGTTCAACGTTCTTGGAGATACCGTAGATGGCGGTGATTCCCTGGATGGTGAAGAGCATTGGGTCATCCATCGTGATCCACCTTCATTCGAAGAGCAGAAACCGGCTGTAGAGATCCTGGAAACAGGTATCAAGGTTATCGACCTTCTTGCTCCATATGCCAAAGGTGGTAAGATCGGTCTGTTCGGTGGTGCCGGTGTTGGTAAGACAGTTCTTATTCAGGAGCTGATCCAGAACATCGCAACTGAGCATGGCGGATATTCTATTTTCACCGGTGTCGGAGAGCGTTCCCGTGAAGGTAATGACCTTTGGAGCGAAATGAAAGAATCAGGCGTTCTCGAGAAGACAGCCTTAGTGTTCGGACAGATGAACGAGCCACCAGGAGCACGTATGCGTGTTGCTGAGACAGGACTTACCATGGCAGAGTATTTCCGTGATCAGGAGCACAGAGACGTACTTCTTTTCATTGATAATATCTTCCGTTTTGTACAGGCAGGATCTGAGGTTTCCGCTCTGCTTGGACGTATGCCGTCCGCAGTAGGATATCAGCCTACATTGGCAACTGAGATGGGTGAGCTTCAGGAACGAATCGCATCCACCAAGGAAGGATCTGTTACATCTGTACAGGCTGTATATGTACCGGCCGATGACTTAACTGACCCGGCTCCGGCAACAACATTCGCCCATCTGGATGCAACAACCGTTCTTTCCCGTAAGATCGTTGAGCAGGGTATTTATCCGGCTGTAGACCCACTTGAGTCTACTTCCCGTATCCTGGAGGCAGATATTGTCGGTGAGGAACATTACGAAGTAGCACGTAGAGTACAGGAGATTCTTCAGAAATATAAAGAGCTGCAGGACATCATTGCTATTCTTGGTATGGAAGAGCTCTCAGAGGAAGATAAGCAGACTGTATTCCGTGCAAGAAAGATCCAGAAATTCCTTTCTCAGCCGTTCCATGTAGCTGAGAATTTCACCGGTATCAAAGGTAAATACGTACCACTGAAAGAGACGATCCGCGGATTTAAGGCGATCATTGACGGTGAGATGGATGATTATCCGGAGAATGCATTCTTTAATGTTGGAACCATTGATGACGTAATTGCAAAAGCAAAAGCCGAGGAGAACCGGCAGTAAGGAGCGGCTATGAGTGAGACATTTGGCCTGGAAATCTATGCCAGCAATAAACTGGCTTACGCAGGACGTGCCCAGAAGCTTATAATCCCGGCAGTGGATGGTGAGCAGGGATTTCTTGCTCATCATGCAAATGTCGTAGCAGCCATCATTCCCGGTGAGATGCGTTTTGAGGATGCAGAAGGCAATGAGCATATTTTTGCAGTGAGCAGCGGTTTTGTTGAGATGATCAATAACCGTGCCAAACTGTTCTGCCTCAGCGTAGAGAGCCCGGAGGAGATTGATATCCGCCGTGCCCAGGAAGCCAAGGAGCGTGCAGAAGAGCAGCTTCGTCAGAAGCAGAGCATTCAGGAGTATCATATGAACCAGATGGCTCTTGCGAGAGCGATGACACGTCTTAAAGTAACACATAAGCAGTAAAAAATATATTACAGAAAGCACCTGTTGAATAGTAAAATAAACGTAGATCATAAGTTGTTACGTTTATGACCATGTGACAGAGCGGAATGAGAACGGTCGCTTTGTACAGAGAATATTCAAAAGGTGCTTTTTTATTATACTGATATAAAAAAGCTGGAGTATGTAAAGAAAAAGGAGGAGAAGAATGAAGAAAGGAAGAGCGAAAAAGTTACTGGGCATCTGTATTTTTCTTATGGGTCTCATGATCTTTTCCGTACTGCCAGTGCAGGCGGCAGCACCCAGGATGTATACAATTCAGCCGGGAAAAACCTGGACAAGATATGATATCACCGGCGATGGAAAGAAAGACAGGATTAAGGTTGTCCGGAGAAAAAGTCAGTACGATGGGTGCTGGAACGGTGCAGATATTTATGTAAATAATACAAAAGTCTGTGCAATAAATAAAACTTTTATGGATATGTCCATTCGTATTATTACATTATCTAATGGAAAACCTTTCCTGTGTCTGAGAGGTGGTACGGATAATGATATCAGTGTATTCCACGGACTTTATCAGTACCGTAACGGAAAAATCGTTCAGGTTGTAAATTTCATTAATGAAACATATGGACGACCGGTAAATGAAGCGAAAATTTACCTGAGTGGTAATACAATTCGTGTAAGAACGGAGGCTATGTCATATTCTCTTGGATATTGTACAACAGAATTTACGTACAAATATCAGAAAGGAACATTACTTCGTACATCCAATTACGGAAAATATACAAAACTTAATGCTGCTAACAAGAGAACAGGACTTTTTGCAGCGGCAAAGAACATACAGGCGTACACAACTCCTACCTCCGGAAGTAAAGCATTTGTGATCCGCAAGAATACTGGCGTGAAAATTCTGAATTTCTGGACCACTGGGAATAAGATGTATATCCGTGTGAAAAATGGTCCCAAAACAGGCTGGATCAAAGCTGTAACATTTAAGGAATCACAGGGCTATGCAGGGTCACCGCAGTTTTCCAGGGTTATGTATACGGGATGATGAAAATAAAAAGATCCGTTGTCGGAAGACAGCGGATCTTTTTTTGGAAGTTACTGCTTATTCAGAGGAAGAGGTATCTTCCTTATTTTCGGAAAGGACAGTTTTTTCAGAAGAAATACTATTTTCAGAAGAAATATTGTCCTGAGAAGAAAATGCCTCAGGATTTTTTTCAGCAGTTGCTGAATTATCATCCAGGGAAGTTATTTGCTGATATGGACGGTACGGTTCCCAGTAATGCTCATCTTTATTTTTTTCTTCCTCCAGTTTCTTTTTTTGTTGAGTGAGCAGATAAATACCTGCAGCAATGATACCGATAGCAATGGCAATCTGAGGAAGACTGTTGCAGATATTGTATACATAGTCTTCCAGATCATACGGTACAATCAGGTACAGAAGACTTGTGAAACGACTCCACAGGATACAGATACCAAACAGGATCAGGATCCAGGCAGTTGTATTCCGATGTTTTTGTAAGAATTTTCCGATATCACCGGAAAATTGATCCATGTGAAGAATGTAATTATCATCTACAGAGTAAAATTCTTCTTCTGACAGTGACTTCAGATTATGGACATTGAAAAAACTGTAGAACCATATCACAGGGAGAAACATGGCCAGCCATCCAAGGCCGGTAATGGAGGCCAGCGCAATTGTTCCCCAGAACAGCAGCATAATACTGATTCCCTGTTTTTTGAATCCCATGTACATTTCTCCGGCACCGGGGATCAGGGAAAAGATAAATACCCAGAAACCATGTTTTTGTTTTTTCATATATTTACTTGCCTCCGTTTATAATTTTATTCGTAAGATCACTCAGATTATCACTGATATTCTGAGAATTTTCACTTAGCTGGGAACCTACCTTCCTGGAAAGCTGGCTCAGATTGAAACCAATGTCAAAGGAAGAAGATATCTTAGCTTTTGTTCCCGGTGAAGTATGAAGAGTTGTAAAATCTGTCTGTGATACAGAAAAAAGCATGATCAGCGCAACACCCATACCCACTGCAGTACGTAAGCCTGTGCAAAGAAGCTTCATCCAGTAAGCAGTTTCATGTATTTTTCTGGAAGTTTGAATTTCAGGAGAAGCTGCTTTTTTCAGAATTTCATCCTGAAGATAGGCAGGAGCGTGTTCAGAAGATGTTTTCTCATCCTGAATCATCTGTTCCAGACAGAAATCGCATTGTTCCATATGTTCCAGAAAATGGATCATTTCATCAGTATTCATAGCTCCATCCTGGAATTTCTGTAATTCATCCGATGGTATATGCATCTAATCACTCCTTTCCAGCAGTGCCTTCAGCATGGATCTGGCACGGTAGATCTGCGTCTGGACTGTTTTTGTATTTTTGTTCTGTGAAGCTGCAATCTCGGCTGCAGTTTTTTCTTCACAGAAATGAGCGGTGGCTACTTCTCTGTAGGGACTTTTCAGATCAGAACAAAGCTGGCGGATCTGATTCTGGAAATCTTTGTCCAGGCAGGCATCTTCGGGGGAAGATTCTTTATCATGGAGCTGCTCAAAATAAGTATCCTCTGTGGGAATGGTACGTCTGCCGGCAGCCTTCAGGTGATCCAGGCATTTTCGAACTGCGATTTTGCTGAGCCAGGCTTTTTCGTAAGTACCATCAAAACGGGAGAGATTTTTGTACGCGGAAAGAAAAACATCCTGTGTCAGATCCTCGGCGTCAAACGGATTGCCCACCGATTTCAGACAAATGGAAAATATTAAATTTTGGTATGTATGTATCAGATATTCCAGATATTCTTCCCGTGTAATGTGATCAGCTCCTTTCTCGTCCCGTTCACTTATTATAACGCGTAAGACGGGGATAAAACTTCATTTTTTAAAAGCAATTTTTGAAAAAATTAGAATTCTTATAGCAGGGAGCCACAAATTGGTCTATACTATAAAACGTTAAAGCAGAGATGCAGAAAGGATGAGATAAATGACAGAGACAAAACGTTTATATTACGAAGATGTATATAAAAAAGAATTCACAGCAAAAGTCCTGGAGTGCAGAGAAGCAAAAAAAGGTTTTTACATTATTCTGGACGAGAGTGCTTTTTATCCGGAAGGTGGCGGACAGCCAAGTGATACCGGATATTTAGATGATGTGAAAGTAAAGGAAGTTCACGAAAAAGACGGCGAACTTCTTCATTATACGGATAAGCCATTGGAGACTGGAACCGAAGTTCAGGGCCGGATCGATTGGGCAAGAAGATTTGATCTGATGCAGCAGCATTCCGGTGAGCATATGGTCAGCGGTCTGATCCATGAGGCTTATGGATATGATAATGTAGGATTTCATATGGGAAGTGACACCATTACTGTAGATCTGAACGGTCCGCTGGATGAGACACAGCTTTCAGAGATTGAACGAAAAACAAATGAGAAGATATGGGAAGACTCTGCGGTGAAAATTCTTTATCCTACTTCAGAAGAACTGGAAAAGATTGATTACAGAAGCAAAAAAGAGCTTACAGGGCAGGTGCGTATTGTAGAATTTCCAGGTGCGGATATCTGTGCATGCTGCGGAACCCATGTGACACATACCGGAGAGATCGGCATGGTGAAGCTTCTTTCTGTGGAGAAATTCCGCGAAGGTGTCCGTATTGAAATGATCTGTGGAAAACGTGTTCTGGATTACCTCAATATGGTTAATGAACAGAATCATCAGATCTCAGTGAAACTTTCTGCGAAAATTGATAAAACCGCACAGGCAGTAGAGCGTCTTCAGGATGAAAACTTCCGTCTGAAAGGACAGGTCAATCAGTTTGTGGATGATATGTGTCGCAAAGAAGCGGAACGTTATGCAGGAAGCGGAAGTGTTCTGTTATTCGTAGACGGAATGGACAATGATGGAGTGCGTAAACTTGCAGATGCCGTGACACAGACATGTCAGGGTTGCTGTGCAGTATTTTCCAAAAATCCAGATGGAAGCTACAAGTACGCAATGGGCGAAAAAGATGGCGATCTCCGTCAGTTTACAAAAGAAATGAATACGAAATTAAACGGACGCGGAGGCGGTAAGCCATTCTTCGTACAGGGGTCTGTACAGGCAGCGGAGGAAGAAATCAGAAGATTTTTTGAGCAGTGATAAAAATGTTTGGAGAATGTCATGCACATATATTTCTCAATGGCTATGATTACCGAAAAGCTGTTGAGACACAGAAAAACGGACCGCAGGACGAGCTGATCCGTGCTCATCTTGAGGAATACCGGAAGCGTGGAATCCGTTTTGTGAGAGACGGAGGGGATCATTACGGTGTGTCAAAGCGGACTGCCAGACTGGCACCCGAATATGGAATTGACTATCGCACACCGGTTTTTGCTATTTATAAAGAAGGCCATTATGGAAGAATTGTTGGAAAAAGTTTCTCAGATATGAAGGAATATCACAAAAGAGTCCTGGAAGCTGCTGCTGAAGATGCGGATTTTATTAAAATCATGACGACCGGGCTTCTGGATTTTGAAGATCATGGAAGGATCACGGGAACTCCGCTTTCTGTTGCAGAAGTAAAAGAAATGGTACATATTGCTCATGAAGAAGGGTTTGCCGTGATGAGCCATACCAATGGTTCTTATGGCGTACAGGCAGCAGTGGAGGCTGGCGTTGACAGCATTGAACACGGAAATTATATGGATGATGAGACGATTTCCATGCTGGCAGACAGCGAGAGTGTGTGGGTGCCTACACTTGTAACTGTGCGAAATCTTAAAGGCTGCGGAAGATTTGAAGATACGGTCCTTACTTCTATTATCAGGACAGGTGCGCAGAATCTGAAGAAAGCTTTTGAGAAAAAGATCCATGTGGCAGTGGGAAGTGATGCCGGTGCATACCAGGTTCTTCACGGACAGGGTGTGCAGGACGAAAGCAGAGCTTTTTTTGACATACTGGGTGATACACCGGAGGTACGAAGCTGGATGGAAGACGGGGAAAGAAGAATTCAGTCCGCCTTCCGTCACGGGTCTTCGAATTTAATACAGGAATAAATATTGGAGGTGCGTGATTTCGCAGGGTTAAAAGTAACCCGGAGGTCCGCACCTTCTTCCATTCCGCTGGTGGAAAGATCCTGGGCATTTTCGCGGTCGCAGAGAATTTTTACTCCATCGTAAGTCTGGATCAGGACAGTATTGGCCGTTGTTCCAAGAATAGTTCCGGTTACAGTGGAAGAGATGTTGCGGACAGAAAGTGTATCAGGATCTTCTCCTGTAATGCCGCGGATCTTCATTCCGCTGGTGGATTCGCCATTGAAATTCCCTGTGTAAGTAATGTTTACATAAGATCCGGGAGCCATTCCACCTTTGAAATATACGGGAACAGAAGAAACAGGAACATTCAGTTCTGTATTTGTGGTCTGGGGAACAACAGTTATGGTATTGGTGCTGACATTTACAATTCTGGCCCGGAGGTGATGCTCTTTTTTCTTCGGTTCCGGCGAAGGTGTCGGAGTAGGCTCAGGAACTTTCATGGGATCTACATCAGAGACGCTGATTACTTTTGTGAAACTTCCGTCATACTGTTTGCTGTCTACCTGGGATGAGCTTATGAATTTTCCGCGGAAGTGAACGTAAACCCATCTGCCTGCTTTAATACCTTTTTTGTAATATTGTTTCACGCCTGTTACCGGGAAAGTGACAGTATTGCCTTTCTCTGTTACGATAACAAGGGCGTTGGAGGTAAGACGTTTTACTTTTCCTTTCAGAGTACGGTCTTCCAGAGGAGTTTCGTTATGGTACTGGTCAGTTATCTTGATCGGAGAGATCGTACTGATATCAGTTCCGGAAAGCTGTCCTTCATAGATCACACTGACATTGTCACTGAGCACAACTCCGTATTTACATTCCAGTCTTGTCTGAGAAACGTCAAAAGTATAAATTTTACCGTTGCTGGAAATGGTAAGACAGCTTCCGTCAAAATTCTGCAGAGAACCGGAAAGTTCGTCCATATAGACACGATCTTCCGGGGAAGAATTCTGACCTTCCTGATTTTCGGAAACAGAAGTTGATGCATCTGAAATTTTGTCCTGAAGAGAAATAATATGATCATTCGAGTGATCGTTGCTGCAGCCACCCATAAAAAGGGAAATGCCGAGAATTATACATGCAGCAGGCAGTTTTTTCATTTGTGTCCTCCGACCCTGGAATAACGGTCAGTCCTGTTTTTCTGTAAGATCTGGGGGCTCCGGCGCGAAATCAAAAATCTGTCGGAAAGAATCCCACTGCTCACGGTCGTCTATTCCATGGTTGATCAGACCCGTGCACTCAGTACAGGCATTGGTATCCAGATAATTTTTATATTGAATGTGATAGGGATTTTTGGTGTTTTTTTCCTGCGGATTTTTCATATGATTACTCTCCTTGCGTTTAATAAGAAGTAGTGTATGAAAACAGGAAGAATATTATGTAAGATACAAGTATTATAGCAAAAAGAAATTTGAATTTCTACAGGGAGTTGGAGAAAAATCCCCACAATCCCTGACTTACTGAAAACGCGTTCCCACAGGCTGGACGCGGAACCAGTATGTGTAAAAATACCGGAATCCAAGAGAACTGTAAAGTTTTTCCGCGGAATCATTGTTTTTGACTACCTGAAGATAAGCGTGGCTGGCACCTCTTTTTTTCCCTTCTTTAAGAAGTCCGGATACGATCTGGCGGGCGTAGCCTCTGCGGCGGTAATCCTCACGCACATGAATAGCATAAATTCCAATGTAATCACGATCAAGGATTCCAAGACCTGTGGCGATAATCTGGCCGTTTTTTGTGATGGAAGCGCAGACTGTTTCTTTCAGGATAGCGCGATACATGGATGGAACAACGGTTCTGTGGATCGGGTTTGTGGTTCCTTTCAGATCAAACAGGCTGCGGATCCAGAAATCAGGAATTTCATCGGTAAAAAGAACGTCTGTGACAGGTGTATCCAGAACTGCTTTGTCCAGATCTACAGACATAACATTGGTTACGTGCTGGACGGAGTAGCCGCGGTTTTCCAGCATATAGTCGAAATCCGGAGATACAAGAGGGCTGATCTTGAAGATGGCCGGTGTTCCAAGACGTTTATAAACATCTTCACAGTAGGGGATTTTTTCCCTCCAGGGAAGGGTGGAGGTTCCGAATTGCTCCACACTGTTAGTTCTGTGTGTATAAAAATAAGAAAAACGGAGGATCCAGCCATCGTAAAGCTCCATTTTGTGAGATGGCCAGGCGTTCAGAGACATATCCTCGATTTTTTTGATTGCTGTTTCCATATTTATAACCTTTCTGTGAGTGATGAATAAATTTTTTTTGCGAGGAACTGATGACCCAGTGGTGTAAGGTGGATACCATCGGTGGTTATGTTATTTATTCCGACACGGGAAGCTTCCTGCATCAGATCATCCTGCAGCGGGACAAAAACGGCTCCATACTTCTGGCTGATCGTCCGGATCTCACAGGACATTTGTGAGAGGAGAGGAATCCAGGATGCGTAACACTGCGGCCATGGGAAGATAAATGGTTCAAGGAAAAAGAGTTTCCGGGTTGATGTTGAAGGGACTGTACGCTGTATTGCAGAGAGCTTACAGGCCAGTATTTCATATCGTTCAGAAAATTCTTTCATAAGAATCTGCTGTTGTTGGGGAGTACGGCGGGTGTTTATCATAATACCAATATCGTTGATTCCGATAAGGACAGTGACAATATCCGGATCATAGGTAGTTATCCAGTCATCAATATTATGGAGAAGCTTCTCCATGGTAAAACCATCAATACCTTTGTTTTCTGTGGAAAAATGCCTGTCAGTATTATGCATCAGGTTGGAGAGCAGCTTCACATATCCATTTCCCAGAGGATACCCGGAAAAAAGACGGCCGCAATCCGTAATACTGTCACCCAGGCATAAAAGACGAGTCATATCAATTCCTTCTTTCTGGTGCTTTGTTTGATAGTAGCACTAACAAACACTGTGGTCAAGCGTATGAATTTCAGGTTTACAATTCTGAAAATGGGTAAAAAACGAATAAACATGAAAAACATGAAAATTTTTTAAAAAAATTAAAAAAAGTGCTTGCATTTTGAAAGAAAGTGTTATATACTAACGAAGTCGGTTGAGGGAAACAAAAAAACAAGATCAAACGACAGTAAATAATGAATATGGCCAGTTGGTCAAGGGGCTAAGACGCCGCCCTCTCACGGCGGAAACACGGGTTCGATTCCCGTACTGGCTATTAGCTGAAAGCAGTTAGAAACTTTGTTCTGACTGCTTTTTTGATGTTTGGTATAGTCGGAATTTGTCGAACGAAAATGCTGGACAAAGCCATGGCAGAGTTCTATAATAAAGCTCACCAGAGATCTTCTGGTATCAATCACCGCCAGGTCAGGCGGGAATTTCCACTGTTATTATCACAATTGAAGGTATGTTTTTGATGAAAGGGGGAGAGTATGTCTTTTTGTACAGTTTTACCTGTGGTTATCTCCGCAATGGCTGTCTGGATGGATTTTAGAGATACATCTGTTGATAATGGCTGGATTCTTTTTTCCTTTGTGACAGGATTTCTGATCCAGATCACGGAGAGAGGGCTGAAAGGTGGAGTCATTTTTCTGACAGGAGTGGCTGTTCCGGTTATCCTTCTGGGGATTTTGTTTGTTTTTCGAATGCTTGGAGCTGGTGATATTAAGCTTTTATGTGCTCTGGGCGGGATTATGGGACCACGGACAGTCACAGAATGTATCTTTTATTCTCTGCTTGCTGGTGCGGGCATTTCTCTGGCAATTCTTATTTCTACAGGCGGTATCCGCCAGCGATTCCTTTATTTATATCAGTATATGAATGAATTTTACTATACAGGTGAAGTACGCCCTTATTACAGAAAAGGGATGGGCTTTCCGGAGAATTTTCATTTCACAGTACCGATATTCCTGAGTGCAATGCTTTATGCAGGAGGTGTGTATTGAAGAAAAACATATTTGCAGTCTGCGATCTGGAAGTAGATTATGCTTTCAATTTCATGGACTATCTGAACCAGAAAAAGAATCTTCCTTTTGAGATCCAGGCGTTTACTACAGCGGAAAGTCTGCTTGCCTATGGAAAAGAAAAACATATTGAGTTGCTGCTGATTTCTGACAAGGCAATGAGGAAAGAGATCCGTGAGCTTGGAATTGGCAAGATCATTATTCTTTCGGAGGGTGTTCATCCACCGGAACTGGATCAGTATTCAAGTGTGTATAAATATCAGTCATCCGCCAATGTAATAAGAGAAGTAATGGCCTGCTATGGAGAGGAGAAAGCGTTAAATCCGGTGACTTTTCCTGTGTTGAAAAAGACTATGGAGATCATTGGGGTTTATTCACCTCTTGGCAGATGCCTGAAAACGTCTTTTGCACTTGCTCTGGGACAGATACTGGCTAAAGACAAGGCTGTTCTTTATCTGAATCTTGAAGAATATTCAGGATTTGAGGAATTGCTTGGCAAAAAATTTCCTACGAATCTCAGCGACCTTTTTTATTATGTGAGGCAGGGAAATGAGAACCTTATCCATCGGATGAATGGAATGATCCAGACTGTGAATAATCTGGATTTCATACCGCCGGTAAGAATGCCATCGGATATTCGGACTGTATGCTGGGAAGACTGGGAACGGCTTTTGCAGGAGATTACTTTGCACAGCTCCTATGAAGTGCTGATTCTGGATATGGGAAGTGGTGTGGATGAGAATTTTCAGCTTTTGGATCTATGTGGGAAAATCTATATGCCAGTTCTTAAAGATGCAGTATCTGTATGTAAGATGACTCAGTTCGAAAATCTTCTGCGTATCTGGAACAAAGATAAGATTCTGGAAAAAACCGAAAAACTGCATCTTCCTTTTCATATGGACAGTATATCTTCGGAATCTTATGTGGAACAGCTGGTATGGAGCGAACTTGGCGATCACATCCGTAAGCTTCTGAGAAAGGAGCGTTCATGAACAGAGAAAAATTCAGAGAGATCCATGATGTTCTTATGAAGCAGCTGGATGTATCCAGAGAATTATCCGATGAAGAGATACTGGAGGTGATTGATAATCTGATATTAAATCAGGCAAGAGAAGAGTGTTTTTCGCTGAAAGAAAAGGTGGATCTCCGGCAGGAACTGTTCTGTTCCGTGCGAAAACTGGATGTATTGCAGGAACTTATTGAAGACGAAAGCATAACAGAGATCATGGTCAATGGGCCTGATGCTATTTTTGTGGAGCGGGCCGGAAAACTCACCAGATGGAATAAGGTTTTTACATCAAGGGAGAAGCTGGAAGATGTGATCCAGCAGATCGTGGGACGCTGTAACCGTGTTGTAAATGAATCTTCACCAATCGTTGATGCAAGACTGGAGAACGGGGCACGTGTCAATGCTGTTGTTTATCCGGTGGCTTTGAACGGGCCGATCCTTACAATACGACGGTTTCCGGATGATCCTATTACTATGGAAAAACTGATTTCACTGGGAAGTATCACTGAGGAGTGTGCAGACTTTCTGAAAAAACTGGTACAGGCCAGATACTCCATGGTGATCGGCGGAGGAACCGGTAGTGGAAAAACCACTTTTCTCGGAGCTGTTGCAGAATATATTCCGAAAGATGAACGGCTGATAACGATTGAAGATAATGCTGAACTGAAGATCAGGGGAATTGAAAACCTGGTATGTCTGGAAGCAAAAATGGCCAATATGGAAGGAACAGCATCGGTGACGATCCGTGATCTGATCAAGTCAGCGTTGAGAATGCGTCCGGATCGGATAATCGTTGGAGAAGTTCGTGGCGGGGAGGCGGTAGATATGCTGCAGAGTTTAAATACAGGTCATGATGGCAGTCTTTCCACACTTCATGCTAACAGCAGCCGGGATATGCTTTCCAGGATAGAGACCATGACATTGATGGGAATCGATCTTCCACTGGAAGCAATTCGGAGGCAGATCGCATCAGGGGTGGATATTCTGGTACACCTTGGAAGAATGCGTGATAAAAGCAGAAAACTTCTGGAGATCACAGAGGTATGCGGATTTGAGAATGGAGAGATCCAGACACATCCATTGTATCAATGGAAAGAAAAGAATGGACTTGTAAAAGCAGGGGAGCTTTTGCATTGTGAAAAATTGGAACGGGCGGGAATGAAGTTATGAAAGAGCGGAAAGGAAAGAATCAGGAATGGGAAGTTATGAGGAAAGATTACAGGACATATCATTTTACGGCGAAGGAGACTGGAAAGTATCTTCTGGAGGGAACTGCCGTATGCGCTGCAGCCGATTATCTGTTTTATCAGAACATTCTGGCACTGCTGTTTATGATCCCGGTACCAGTCCTGTACCTGAAAATGCAAAAGAAAAAATGTATTGCCAGGCAGAAGCGGGAGTTAAATTACCAGTTCCGGGATGCACTGACATCCATGAATGTAGCAGTTCAGGCAGGGTATTCTGCGGAAAATGCAGTGCGGGCAGCTGTAAAGGATCTGGGAAGACTCTACGAAAACAGGAGTGATATCCTGGATGAATTCAGGTATATTGAGAGCCAGATCCGCTTGAGCGTTCCGGTGGAAGAGCTGTTTATAGACCTGGGAAAACGAAGCGGTGTGGAGGATATTGAGAATTTTGCAGCAGTATTCTATGCAGCGAAACGGACCGGTGGAGACATGACCAAAGTAATTCAGAAAGTTGCCAGAATGCTTGGCGATAAGATAGAGGTAAAAAAAGAGATTGAGGCAACGCTGGCTGCGAAAAGATCAGAGCAGATGATTATGAGTATAATGCCGGCTGGTATTATCTGTTATCTGAAACTGACTTCTCCGGGATTTATGGATGTATTGTATGGGAATTTTTTTGGAATCTGTGCAATGACAGTTTGTATGGCAATTTATGGATTTTCGTACTGGCTTGGTGTAAAGATCGTAGATATAGAAGTGTAGGTGTTGATAATGTGGGTACATATTGTGATATTTATGGTGATTCTCGGAGCTTTTCTTGCGGGAAAGCTGGGAAGACTGCCTCCGTGGGCAGATAATGCAGAGGGACAGAAGCTTTTTGTACTGGTGGCACTTGCTGGAAATATCATAGGAATGCTTCTGACATTTCAGAGCGGTGGTGGTACGGTGTATTCATCCGGATACCGTATGGAAAAAGAAGAGACAGGTGTTTATGAAGAGAAATTCATGGTATCTGTAGACGGAAAAGAAGCCGGTACACTGTATGTGCAGATACCGGAAAAAGAGACGGAAGAATCGGGCGAAGAGCCGGAAACAAATAAAGAACTGAGTGAGGAGCAGCAGCGAGAGAAAGAACTGCAGGATATGATCGTACAGTACAACCAGAAAAAGAATGATCCCAGATATTACTATCTTCCGGATGAATGGAAGGGCAAACATCTGGAATGGCAGCAGCCAAAAGATACTACGGGAAGTCTGATTTCAGGGCTGGGTCTGATCGCGGCAGCAGCACTGGTGATTGCAAAAAAAAGGGAAGAACAGACTGTTCAGATAAAACGAAGAGAGCAGATGCTGATGGATTATCCGGGGCTGATCATGAAATTTACCCTTCTGGTTCAGGCGGGTTTAACTGCGAGAAAAGCATTTCAGAAAATTGCCTTAGATTATGGAAAAAGAGAAGATGGAAGTAAACGTGCAGCTTACGAAGAGATCCGGACAGCATGTTATGAGATGGACAGTGGGATTTCCGAAGCAGAGGCCTACCGGAGATTCGGAGAACGGTGCGGACAGGTAAAATACAAAACTTTGTCAACGCTTCTGATCCAGAACCTTCAGAAAGGAAGCAGGTATCTGTCTGATCTGCTGGAAAAAGAGGCTGTAGAAGCCTGGGAGGAAAGAAAAAGAAAAGCAAGAGTACTGGGGGAGGCAGCAGCTACAAAACTGCTTCTGCCAATGATCCTGATGCTTCTTGTGGTAATGGCTGTAATTATGCTTCCAGCCGGTCTTTCCTTCTACAGTGGAGCGTAATTGTTCATAAGAATAGAAAAGTGAGGTGACAAATGAAAAATCTGTGGAAATATATGAAAGAGTTTGCAGTGGAAGAGGATGCAGTAGGAGTTGTGGAGATTATCCTGATTCTGGTGGTTCTGATCAGTCTGGTCGTCATCTTTAAGGAACAGCTCACATCTCTCGTAAAAAAGATCCTCTCAAAAATCACAAAACAGAGCAACGCGATCTGATAAAAATAAAAAACGGTGAGTTCTGATCAGCCGTTTTGGAAAGGAGAAGTGCCCCTTGGCAAAAATACTTAAAAAAGGCAGCATTACCATTTTTCTGGCTCTGATCTTGAGCCTCATACTTTCTCTTGTATGTGCCAGCATTGAATCTGTGCGGATGGCAGCTGCCAGAACCCAGATACTTAACAGCATGGATATTGGACTTTATTCTCTGTTTGGCCAGTATGACCGAACCCTTCTGAAAGATTATGACCTGTTTGCCCTGTATGCAGGCGGAAAAGAGGAACTGGATATGGCATCAGTGTACGATAATTTTCAATCCTATATGAAACCTGTATTAAAGCAGAACAGTCAGAAGCTTAATCTTCTTCAGGGCGGGCTCAATGGATATCAGCTTCTGACAGATGGAAACGGTGAAGTTTTTTATCAGCAGGCTGTGAAGAATATGAGAGAGACTCTGGGAAGTCAGGGGGTACAGATCCTTCTTGGAAAATTAAGGGATCAGCAGAAAAAAACAGATGAAGCGGAAAAAAAAGGTCAGCAGGCCGAGAACGGCGGATCATTAAAATCTTATGATTCTGAAATTGCTGATGCTGCGAAAAAAAGTGAGGAGGCAGAAAAGGAGCAGCAGAATCAGATAGATTCTGGCGAATTTGGAGATGGAGGAAGCGTAGATGATTTTACAGGCGGTGTGAATACGGAAGTAGAGAATCCAATTCCGGTTATTCGTAAAGTACGAAAAATGGGACTTCTGGATATTGTTATTCCAACAGAAAAAGGAATTTCAGATGCTTTTGTTAATAAAAAAGAGTTGGCTTCCGGAAGAAAACTGCAGACCGGTATGGAAATGAATACAAACCTACAGTACGATAATTCGTATACTTCTGGAATCCTTTTTGGACAGTATCTGCTCAGTAAGCTGGGAAATTATACTCGGCCGGCTTCATCAGGGTTAAGATATCAGGTTGAATATATTCTTGGAGGAAAAAACAGTGACCGGGAAAATCTGAAATCTGTAGCAACGAAGCTTCTTCTGATCAGACAGGGAGTAAATATGGCCTATCTTGTTTCAGACGGTGGAAAACGTATTCAGATAGAGGCGCTTTCTCTTGCTGTTGCATCCAGTTTTTTGATTCCGCCGGCAGCGGTTGTGATTGAAGCAGCATTAATGTTTTGCTGGGCGTTTGCAGAAAGTATTCTGGATGTGAGAGAACTTTTTGCAGGAGGACATGTACCGCTTGTAAAGACTGCAGCTGGATGGCAGCTTTCTCTGAAGAATTTGTCAGGTATTCTGAACAGTCTGGATTCAGAAAGAAAAGATTCAAGGGGTGGGATGTCTTATGAGGATTATCTTCAGGTGATGCTCATGGCAAAAGGAAAGCAGCAGAAAGTAACAAGAGGAATGGACATGATCGAATGTACGATCCGGGATAAAGGAAACAGACCGAAGTTTCGTATGGATCACTGTATCGTTGCACTTGAAGCATCGGCAGATGTAAAAGCGAATAAGAAGAAAACATTTACAGTTATAAGACAGTATGCTTATGAGTAGTGGAAAGAGAGGTGCGCAGGGATGCTTTTTCAGAAAGAAAAGAATGATAGTAATCAGATAGACAGACTGGATCAAAAAAGAGAAAGGTGCTCTCCGAGAAGAAGATATTTCCTGTTTCCCCCGATGATCAGGAATTTACTTTCTGGAAAAGTATCCCTGTGTACCTTTCGGGCGAAAATACAAAGGGCAAGTCTCACAGTTGAGACTGCCCTTGTACTGCCACTCTTCTTTTTCGGAGTGATCACCATGCTGTCTTTTATGGATATCTATAAGACTCAGACGGAACATTTGACAAAGCTTTGCCAGAATGCCAAAGAAGCCGGGATGTATGCATATGGGACAGGGGAATCAACAACGGAGAATATTGTATTACCGGATGTATATGGATATCAGCCTGTAGGAGGTTTGATTCCGCTTCCAAAGATCTGGTTTCATAATACAGTAAAAGTTCATGCCTGGACAGGAGTTCAGTATGAAGAAAGTAAGAATGGAACAGAAAATCAGCCTATGGTATACGTGACAGAATCAGGAACTGTTTATCACCGGAAACTTGGCTGCAGTTATCTGAATCTTTCTGTACAGCAGATTTCAGGTTCATCTGTGAAAACGATAAAAAACACTTATGGAGAGAAATATCAGGCCTGCGAATTGTGCAGTCGGGGGCAGGAACCGGCAGGGGTGGTGTATATAACGAAAAAAAGCAACCGGTTTCATAACAGAGAAAGCTGCAGCGGATTAAAAAGATCTGTACGTATGGTAAAGGAATCAGAAGTTTTCGGAGAAATGAGTGCCTGTGGGCGGTGTGGCTGAGAGGAGATACAGAGAATATGAGTAGCGGTGAAATGTGTATGGCGGTGTTTTTAGGAATCAATACATGGACAGACATACGAAAACGAGAGATCTGTTTTCCGGTATTATGCCTGTTTCTGGCAGGAGGGATTTTGTGGAGAATAAAAGATAAAAGTGTATATCCAGATGGTCTGCTTTCTATGGGGGTCGGATGTGTGGTTGCAGTAATGTCTGTACTGAGCAGAGGGAAAATGGGGATGGGAGATGGCCTGCTGATTCTTGCTATGGGTTCTGTCTTAAGCGTGGGAAAATTACTGGGAATTCTTTGTCTGGCACTTCTTTTATGCGGAATTTATGCGGGACTTCAGCTATGTGTGTTTAAAAAGAAACGAGATGAGGAAATACCTTTTGCGCCTTTTCTGCTGGCTGGTTATCTGGGAGGGATGTTTTTATGAAGAAAGTAAAACGAGGGAGTTTTACAATAGAAGCAGCACTTTTGATGCCTGTGATTTTTCTGGTACTGATGGGAGTTTTGTATCTGAATTTTTTTGTACATAACAGAGCGTGGCTGACTGCTGCTGCCTATGAAGCCGCAGTCAGCGGAAGCATGGAAGGATACAGTAAAAATGGGAAAGTTTATGAAAAAGCAGATATTCAGGGCAGGATGCTGGGAAGTACAGGATTGCCAGTCGGTGAGAATTTCAGCATGCAGACAAGCGCAGGGAAGAGTGTGCAGGTGACATACAGAATGGAGATACCAGTGGGATTTCTGGGACTGAAATGGAAAGTGAAGGCAGTTGGAAAGGCAGTACCTTTGCGGCCGGTTGGATGGATACGGAAAGTGAAAAGTGTCAGGAATGCGGTGGAAGAGGTGACGCAGTAAAATGAAATCGGAATATAAAAGAGATATGAACCATAATTATCTGATTCTGACAGGGGAAGATGCAATTGACACAGATTCTTATCAGGTGCGAATGATCGTAGCAAATGCAGTTCCGGATCTTCTTCAGTGCAGGATACAGGGAATGGATGGGAAATTTATGGTGTATTATGATGTGACTTCCAGACACTCGCTCACCGCACTTTTTGAAGACAAAAAACTTGGGATAGAGGAGCTTCAGGTGATCCTTGGAGGATTTATACAGGTGATGGAAGAAATGTCAGAGTACCTTTTAAATCCCTGTCAGCTGATTTTGGAGCCGGAATATATTTATATGGATGCAGAAAAGAAAAATGTCCGTTTCTGTTATCTTCCGGGATTTCATGGAGAGGTGCAGAAACAGTTTCAGAATCTTGCAGAATATTTTCTGCCTAAACTGGATCATGAGGATGGAAAGGCAGTTATGCTGGGATATGGTGTATATCGTCGGGCGTTGGAGGACAGTTTTCATCTGGAGCATATCAAAAAAGAATTATATAAAGTGCGGGAAGGCAAAGAGTCTGATTTTATGGACTATGAAAAGAAAACGATAAAGGAGCCGGAGAAGACTGATGTGGCAAAAGAAGACCAGCAGAAAGATTTATGGGGAAGTGGAAGCTGGGACAGAGAAAGCAATGAAAATACAGAAAAGAAAACAGGAAAAAGAGATAAAAAGAAAGATAAAACTAAGAAAACAAAAACTGATAAAATATGGAAATCTGTGGCTGGATTTACGGGAGCACTTCTGATTTTACTCGGCATTACCATAGGAATGGCTGGAGGATATCTTCCACGAATGAATACAGAAGTTTTTCTTGGGGCAGTTTTGCTGTTGATGGTAGTGGGAATGTCAGGGCATATTTTATATAAAAAATTCTTCGAAAAAAAACAGAAAGACGTTGGTGCAGAAGAAAAAATCCAAAGTACGGATATACGATATGATGGACAGAAGGAAACTGTGCAGCAGGCTTATGAAGTGAATGAAATGAAAAAAGGGATGGAAAAAGTAATTGCCGGGAGAACAGATGTAACGGAAAAAAGAAGCCAGGGTAATATGAAAAGTGAAAAGCTGACAGAGACTATAGAGAAGAGAAAGAAAACAGAAGATGTTTCAGAGGGATTTGGTGAAACTGTGGTCCTTTCTTCTGGTGTGGTAAAAGGCCCGGCTACACTGGTGAGCAGAGAGCCAGGAGAACTTGCAACGATTTATCTGGAGCAGGATATTACTGTAATCGGAAAACTGGAGACAGCGGCAGATGTGGTCATCAGTATTCCTACAGTGAGCCGGATTCATGCCAAAATACGAAAGAGGGATGGAGAATATTATCTGACAGATCTGAATTCCAGAAATGGAACATCTGTAAATGGTCAGATGCTGAAAACAGGGGAAGATTACCTGTTAAAAGATGAAGATGAAGTGGATTTCTCGCAGGCTCGCTATATTTTTTTGAAATAACAGAGAGAAAATGAGAGCTTTTTGTCGTATTATATAGAAGGGCGCAGGTTGTACAGATATCAAAAATCTGTTAAAATATCCAGAAATCTGTTAATTCATCAAAAGTGGAAAAGAGGTTATAAGTGGAAGAAATAAAAAAAGAGCCTGTGACTGCCTTATTGATTCTGTTAAATATACTGATCTTTCTGATAGTGGAATTCACTGGAGGCTCAGAAAATGGACAGCATATGCTGGAATGTGGAGCTTGTTATGCACCGCTGATTCTGGAACAGGGAGAGTGGTATCGTGTTTTTTTTAGTATGTTTCTGCATTTTGGCGCGCCTCACCTTATTAATAATATACTTGTGTTGTTTGTACTTGGACAGCGTCTGGAACCAGCTGTGGGCAAACTGAAATTTTTGCTGATTTACATTGCAGGCGGTCTGGGTGGCAATCTTATCTCGCTGTTCTGGGATATACATACAGGGGATTATTCGGTGTCAGCAGGGGCTTCAGGAGCTGTTTTTGCACTTATGGGAGGTATGCTCTATGTGATTATGCGACACAGAGGAAGAGTCGCAGATCTTACTATACGCCAGATGCTTATCATGGCAGCATTTTCTCTTTATTTTGGATTCGCAAGTGAAGGTGTGGATAATGCGGCTCATGCAGGCGGCTTGGTATGCGGTTTTCTGACAGCAGTGATAGTTTATCATCCCAGAAAAATATGGAAAATAGTTCCGTGATCCGGAGAGCTTTCTAAGGAGATAGATCCATTGTGTGCTTCTGCAATCTGTTTTACAATGGGAAGGCCAAGGCCGGTTCCGGATTCTTTTGTTGTAAAGAATGGCTGGAAAATAGTTGCCTGTTGTTCCGGGGAGATCCCACACCCATTATCCTGAATATTAATAGAAATACCGGGATTTTTCGGACGGGCAGATACAGTTATTTTTCCACCGGGGACTGGAACCGCTTCCCAGGCATTTTTCAGAAGATTAAGAAGCATCTGACGGATCTTGATCTGATCCAGCATCATAACAGGAAGAGAATCGGGGATATCTGTCTCCAGCGTGATGTCGAGGTAATCCAGAGTTGGTTTGACAGAGGAAAGGATTGTTTTCAGATAAGAACAGATATCAGTACTTTTAGGTGTGATACGGTTTGCATTGTTGAAAGCAGAGAGTTCATCAAGAAGATCCTTGACGTAATCAAGATTATCCATGATATCGTCCCAATGTTTATATTCCTGAACTTCAGGATGGGCAGATGCGATCATCTGAAGACCGCTGTTAATAAGTGTTATAGGGTTTCGGATCTCGTGAGAAAATTTTGAAAGAGTATAATGAAATTCATTTTTTAGTTTGTCAACTGTATTGTCGTTGCACATATTATCACCTCGGAAAAATATTAACATCAGAAATTTCAAATATCAACAAGAACAGTATTGAAAAAATCGAGAAAATACGACAAAATAAGAATAATTAGAAATTTATTTTCAGAAGAGGAGGATACAAAAATGGGAGACTGTATATTTTGTAAAATAGCGAACGGAGAGATTCCATCAGCAACACTTTATGAGGATGAGGAATTTCGTGTAATTCTGGATCTTGGACCTGCAAGCAAAGGTCATTCTCTGATTCTGCCAAAGAAACATGCAGCAAATATTTATGAGCTGCCAGATGAAACTGCGGGAAAAGCAATGATCCTTGCAAAAAAAATGGCAGGGAAACTGACAGATGCATTGAACTGTGATGGCTTCAATATTGTTCAGAATAATGGAGAAATTGCGGGACAGACAGTATTTCATTTCCACATGCATCTGATTCCAAGATATGAAGGAGACGGTGTAGGATTAAACTGGACTCCAGGAAATCTTAGTGATGAGGATAAGGAAGAAATTCTGCATAAAGTGAAAGAGTAACTGCAATTTACTAAAGAGAAAAAATGAACAAAATTGATTATGAAGATTTTTATTTGAAATATCGTAAAGTAGCTAAATCATATGCATATGGAATTCTGAATGACTGGTATATGGCAGATGATATCAGTCAGGAAGTACTTTATAAAATGTACACCATGTGAAATGAGCTGAATTTCGAAAATGAAAAGATGTTGTATGCGCTGATACGGAGAGCTGCTGTAAACAAAGCAATGGATTATAAAAAGAAATCCAGTACAAAACATGAATTCTCCTGTCATGATGAGACCGCATCAATCCTGGATCGGAGAATTCATGTAAATGCAGAAGATCAGATATTGCGACAGGAAGAAAATAAATTTATGCATATGATACTGGAAAGATTCCGTGCAGAGCAGCCATTGAATTATGAAATACTGATTCAGGTAAAGTTCATGGATGTTTCTGTTGAAGCAGTAGCGGAGGAGTTCGGACTGACGAAGAGCGGTGTGAATAACAGGATTTATAAAGCGAAACGATGGTTAAAAGAAGAGTATGAAAAAGCCTACAAATAAAAGAAAACTCTGCCAGTCCTGAAAAAGGAGATGGCAGAGCCTTTCATTCAGAAATATTATTGTCAGGAGCGAGCACATTCTTCAATAAGATCTGTGATCTTACGGATGGAGTCTACGTGACCGTTACCTGCCATTGCATCAATATATTTCTGGCGGTTTGTATAAAGTTGGCGAATGGTATCCAGAAGTTTGGCTTCTGTGATTTCTTCCTCCTCGAGGACCATACTGAATCCCTGACGTTCGAAAGAACGTGCATTGAGAATCTGGTCACCTCGGCTTGCCTTAGCTGAGAGAGGAATCAGAAGGTTTGGTTTATGCAGTTCACTGATTTCACAGATTGCATTAGCTCCTGCACGGGAGATTACAATGTCAGCAAGAGAGAACAGATCTGGCAGTTCGTCTTTAATGTATTCATACTGAACATATCCTGTAGTTCCTTTTAGGCTTTCGTCAGTTTTTCCTTTTCCGCAGAGGTGCACAACCTGGAATTCTTTCAGAAGTTCCGGAAGAATCTTGCGGACATTATCATTAACAGAAGCTGCTCCGAGACTGCCGCCGATAACCATAAGAACAGGCTTATCAGCATTAAATCCGCAGAATTTACGTCCGGCTTCTGCATTTCCGGACAGAAGTTCCTGACGGATTGGGGTTCCGGTAAGAACGGCCTTGTCTGCTGGAAGATTAGATGCTGTTTCCGGGAAATTGCAGCATATTTTTGTTGCGGAAGAAAGACAGAGCTTATTGGCAAGTCCGGGAGTCATGTCAGACTCATGAATAAGTGCCGGGATTTTCAAACGGCTGGCTGCGATTACTACAGGAACTGTAACGAAGCCTCCTTTTGAAAAAACAACATCCGGTTTCAGCTGTTTCAGAATTTTTCTGGCCTGGCTGAAGCCTTTCAGTACACGGAATGGATCAGAAAAATTCTTGAGATCAAAGTAACGTCTCAGTTTTCCTGATGAAATTCCATAATAGGGGATACCAAGCTCTTCGATCAGCTTTTTTTCGATTCCTTCATAGGAACCGATATAGGAAATTTTGTAACCAAGCTCCTGGAGTCTTGGAATCAAAGCAATATTAGGGGTTACATGGCCGGCAGTACCACCGCCGGTAAGTACGATGTGTTTCATTTGGATTCCTCCTGAATAGTCATATATTATCATTAAATATGAACTCTAACGGAGAAATTGTCAAGGAAAGATAGATTTACAGGTGAAAAAATAATGGGAAATTTCAGCGATGAAGAACTGAAAAAATGGTTGGCTGAGGAATATAACAAAGAAATTGACGAAATGGAAAAAATCATGTTTCCAGATGGTAATATTCCTGATGATGGCGAAACTGAAGAAGAAGCCCGGGCTGCGTATGCAAGACTTGTGGAGAGACTGAAAGCAGACGGTATCTATGAAGAAGAAAATGACAGCGAGAATGCTGATGATCATAAAGAAAACAACGAAAAGACAGAAGAAGCAGAGAAAGTGAAAATTGTTTATCTGCCTGCAAAGCCCAAAAAGAGAAATAGGATTGCACGTGTAGCAGCTGCGGTATTGGTATGCGCTGCAGGTTTGTTTGCAGCTAGTATGACTAGTCAGGCTAATAGGAGTTATTTTATTGATTCTATTAGATTATGGACAGGAAATGATACGAAAATAATAGTAGAAAATGATTCAGGAAATGACCGTGTTGCTAGTGAGGAAGAAGATGCGGTGAAAAATATAAGTGAACAACTCGGGATAGATGTTCCGCGATTTATGTATCAACCTAAAACATTTGAATATAAAGATTATGAAGTTGATAAAAATTTAAAATTTAGTTTTATAGAATATCAGTACAAGAATACGGTTATAACTTTGTATATGGATCAGAATAATGATGTTCAAAATAGTAGTGCGATTGGATTGGATGGCAAAGAGATAAAAAGGATTAAATTTAATGATGAAGATATTGTAATTACATTGATAGAAGTGAAAGATAAAGAAGATAAAAAAAGAAATTATGTGGCATATTGGAAATATAAATCAATATATTATCAAATTAGTGGAAAGATGGAAGAAGATGAATTCGAAAAATTTATTAAAAATATAAGATTTTAAGCGAAACTCTAAATTTAAATTCGTATTAAGAACGTAATGGAAGTTTGGAAGGAGAGAAAATGCGAAAAAAGATATTTAGATTAATTAGCGTTGTTATGATTGTTGGAATTTTATGTGGGATGAATATTACAACAATTCTGGCAGAAGATTTTTCAGACAATGTGTTAGAAACAGATTTGGATTTTGCTGAAGATACAACATATAGTGTACTTCGAGGTACAAACTTAAATTATGGAACTTCAAAAATTTCTAAATTAGCTAGTAATAAAATTGCAATTGCAGGAGTTACGCAGTGCCATCATAATTGTGCTAAAGTTTATTTAGAGTTATATCTGGAGAGGAAAGTTAATGGTACTTATTCTACATATAAAAGTTGGAGTTTCACTACAAACAATGCAAGTCATTTGACCAAAAGTTTGGAAGTAATCGTACCAAGAGGCTACTATTACCGAGTACGTGGTTATCATGCAGCAAAAGATGGCAGCAAAGAATCAACAACGACACTGACAAGCGGTATCTTAGTCAAGTAAGTAAAAACTCATCACCATCTCCCAGCGATGCCCAAACCCCAAAATAAAAAAATCCAGTAAACTTACATTACCATCGCTGGGGGAATCTTGAAAAAATCTGAAAAAATAACCTTTCTCATTAAATCTCACAATCTCTTTAAATTCTAAAGAAAATCAACATAAAAAATCATATATATTCCACAAAAAGACTGTTAAAAATCACGAAACTCATGTATAATAAATACAATAAATTAACCGTTAATAAACGAAATATCTATCATTTGTATTTACTATTGTAAATAGACGAACAGAAGGGGGCTTGTGCATGAAGATAACATTTATCGGTGCAACGCATGAAGTGACCGGAAGCTGTTATTATCTGGAAGCAGCAGGGAAAAAATTTCTGGTAGATTATGGTATGGAGCAGGGACCTGATTATTATGAGAATCAAGATCTGCCTATAGCTCCGGGAGATCTTGATTTTGTACTTCTGACACATGCGCATATGGATCATTCCGGGAATCTTCCGGCATTGTATGCCAAGGGATATCAGGGACCGATCTATGCAACAGAAGCAACATGTAATCTTTGCGATATTATGCTTCGTGACAGCGCGCATATCCAGATGTTTGAGGCGGAATGGAGAAACCGTAAGGGGCGAAGAGAAGGTAAACCGGAATTCATTCCTGCATATACAATGGAAGATGCCATGGGAGTTCTTCGTAACTTTGTCAGATGTCCTTATGATAAGACTATCAAACCAGCTGAAGGTATTGAGGTACGCTTTGTAGATGCCGGACATCTTCTTGGTTCCAGCAGCATTGAGATATGGATGACAGAAGATGATAAGACTGAGAAAATCGTATTTTCCGGAGATATTGGAAATATAAATCAACCACTGATCAAAGATCCGGTTTATATTAAAGAAGCAGATTATGTTGTTATGGAATCTACCTATGGTGACAGAAGCCATGGAGAACGTCCGAATTATCCGGAGACGCTGGCTGAGATCATCCAGAGAACTTTTGACAGGGGCGGAAATCTGGTGATTCCGTCTTTTGCAGTTGGAAGAACCCAGGAGATGCTTTATTTTATCCGGCAGATCAAGGAACAGGGACTTGTGCACGGGCATGATGGATTTACAGTATATGTGGATAGCCCACTTGCTAATGAGGCTACTACGATTTTCAGTGAAAATGCGTATACCTGTTATGATGAAGAAGCAATTGATCTTTTAAACAGGGGAATCAATCCGCTATCTTTCCAGGGACTGAAGACATCTGTTACAACTGATGATTCCAGAGCCATTAATTTTGATGAAGATTGCAAGGTTATTATTTCCGCAAGTGGTATGTGCGACGCAGGACGTATTAAACATCATCTGAAACATAATCTGTGGAATCCTAAAAATACAGTACTTTTTGTCGGATATCAGGCGATTGGAACACCTGGCCGTGCCCTTCTGGAAGGTGCAACAGAAATGAAACTGTTTGGCGAGACTGTTCAGGTAGCTGCTGAGATCTGCAGAATGCCGGGAATCAGCGGTCATGCAGATGTGAATGGACTGCTGGATTGGGCCAGAGCCTTTGAGAAGAAGCCGAAGCATGTGTTTGTTACACATGGTGACGATACAGTGACAGAAGTTTTTGCGCAGAGGTTGAAAGAGGATTTGGGATATGATGCTACAGCACCGTTCAGCGGAACGGAATATGATCTTCTTGAAAATAAATGTATTCATGAAGCTCCTGGAATCCGTATTGTCAAGGCTACAGCATCTCCGAAAGCCAGCCGTGCTGCCCGCGCATACGAGAAACTCCTTGCGATGGGACGCCGTCTGATGACAGTGATCCGTAAAAATGAAGGTTGCCCGAATAAAGATCTGGACCGTTTTGCAAGAGATATCCAGTCATTGTGCGATAAATGGGACAGAGATGACATTTGAGTATAAATATAATTTAACAAAGTCTACTGCGGATTACGAATATCCCGCTTGATCTAAATAAACTGCAAAGCATTATTTTGCCTAGGGATAGTAAAGCTGTTTGAGATATCCTCCTGATATAATAAAAGAGCACACTGTCAGGATTAACCGCTGACAGTGTGCCCCAAATATACAATTCAGAAAAGTTTCTGCCAGTATCAGACAGAAGAACTTTTCTGCGAAGAAACGAAAATTAATTCTTTCCAATTGCCTCACGAATAGCTTTGGCAAGCTGATCTGGACATGAAGTTGGTTTGAAGCCGCAGCGGATACCTTCCAGACGGCTGATGACTTCATCTGCATCCATGCCTTCTGCAAGTTTGGCTACACCCTGTGTATTTCCAGAGCAGCCACCTGTGAATTTTACGTTGTGAACTTTCTTATTATCATCGATTTCGAACTCAATTCCCTGAGCACAAACACCTTTTGTCTTATAAACCATTCTGTTTACCTCCATTTTAATACTTATTAATGCTATATATGCCAATGATTATATCATCTCTGAAAAAAAGTTTCCATAAAAAATAAAATTTGTTATAATGAGCATTGTAGAAAAAGAAAATAAGATGCCAGTGAGGATGTTTTAGTCCATCTGGTACTATGGCATACAGACAGAAAGAGAGGATTTGATAGTTATGAAATGTGTTGGAATTATAGGGGCAATGGAGCAGGAAGTTGCCAGACTGAAGGAAGTCATGGAGAATGTAAAGATCACAACAAGAGCTGGAATGGATTTTTTTGAAGGTGTTCTGGAAGGCAGGAAGGTAGTTGTAGTACAGTCCGGAATCGGTAAAGTAAATGCAGGTATGTGCACACAGATCCTTGCAGATCTTTTTCAGGTTGAGGCCGTGATCAATACAGGTATTGCAGGAAGTCTGAATAATGATATTAACATCGGAGATATCGTGCTTTCCACAGATGTACTTCACCATGATATGGATGCAACAGGTTTTGGTTATCCTAAGGGCCAGATTCCACAGATGAAAGAGTTTTCATTCCAGGCTGATGAGTGTCTTCGTAAGATCGCTCACGACGTATGCGCGGAGGTGAATCCGGAGATCCAGGTATTTGAAGGCAGAATTGCCTCCGGAGATCAGTTCGTATGTGACCAGGGAGTGAAAGATAATATTGTAAAAGAGTTCAGTGCATACGCAGTTGAGATGGAAGGCGCAGCTATCGGACAGGCAGCAGCACTGAATGGAATACCGTTTTTGATCATCCGTGCAATTTCTGATAAAGCTGATAACAGTGCCAATATGGATTATCCGGCTTTTGAGAAGCTTGCTATTGAACACAGTGTCCGTTTAACACAGGGGATGTTAAAGCGCATGGCATAAGTTTTTATGACATGATAATTATGGATAGATAAAAGAAGCACCGTCATATTTCTGCTGCATATACTATAAGAGATAACAGTGAGAGGACAGCAGAACAGTTATGCTTTATCGAGATTTTTATCCGTTTTATGCTGCACAGGGAAATTCTGACTTTTATAATGAAGAGAGAGAACAGGAGAGAGAATTTGACCTGATGAAATCTTATTATCCGGATACAGCCAGAAAGATCCAGGAGAAAGCAGAAGCACAATGCCAGATGCTGGATTATGAAGGCAGCCGGCTTTATGATGAATATCCGGATCGTTTCATGCTGTATCATATATGCAGTCAGGTGAAAGAAGAAATGTCTTCGGACACCATCGCGCAGGAAATGCCGGGAGGTTTTCTGGATGATCTGATCGAAGTGCTTGTATATCAGGAGATTTCCAGAAGACGGTGCAGACGGCGCAGATGCAGACAATGCCATATGTTTTGAAGATGTTACTGACAGAGCACGGCTCATTTTTATGAGTATGCAGCAGAGACAGATGAGCGGTTGTTTTGTGGGTACTTATATGACAGGTTTTGCTAACATCTGTCCATATACAGGAAAACAATAAAATGAATATAATGGGAATATGATGAAAACAATAAGGGAATTTTTAGAAGAACAGATCAATGAACAGCTGATCCAGGCTGTTTTAAGTGGCCGCAGGACAGGAGAAGGCCCTTCAAAGGTGAAGCTTCGTCCTGTGGAGCTGAAAGGAAAGATTTGCTACCAGGCCTCTATGACGGAAGGCCCTAAGGTTTATCATAAAAATTATTCGAGAGAAGAAATTATCGATTATCTGGAAAAATCAATGGAAGAGTTCCGGCAGCTCCAGACAACAGGACGAAGTCAGGATGGAAGTATTCTGATCAGTAAAAAAGGCAAGGCAACCATCAAAACGAAACATCATGAAGCTGCACAGAATATAAAGATCGCTCCTCATAACCGGGTGAAACAGTACATTCTGAAAGAAGGAACTGCGGCTCCGTTTCTGGTGGATCTGGGAGTTATGACAAAGGATGGAAAGATCGTGGCTTCCCGGTATGATAAATTCCGTCAGATCAATCGATTCCTGGAATTTATCCGTGATATTCTCCCGAAGCTTCCGAAAGACAGAGAGATTACGATTCTGGATTTTGGATGCGGGAAATCTTATCTTACTTTTGCAATGTACTATTATCTCCGGGAGCTGGAGGGATTTGATGTAAATATCATAGGCCTTGATCTTAAAGACGATGTGATCCGTCACTGCAGTGAGCTGGCCAGATCCTATGGATATGAGAAACTTCATTTTTACCAGGGTGATATTGCCGGATATGAAGGAGTATCTTCTGTAGATATGGTTGTTACCCTTCATGCCTGTGATACAGCTACGGACTTTGCTCTGGCGAAAGCAGTAGAATGGGGAGCGCAGGTGATCTTATCCGTTCCGTGCTGCCAGCATGAACTGAACAGACAGATCAGAAATGAAATACTGCAGCCTGTTATGCGTTACGGTATCCTGAAAGAAAGAATGGCAGCACTGATCACAGATGGATTCCGTGCAGAACTTCTTGAGAGCAAAGGCTATGAGACTCAGCTTCTGGAATTTATTGATATGGAACACACACCTAAGAATATTCTGATCCGTGCAGTAAAAACCGGAAAGAAAAAGAACAGAGACAGTTTTGCAGGGGCCATGAAAGCACTCCATGTAAATCCTACTCTGGATCGGCTTTTTTATCCGGAAGAGTCGATGTCACAGAAGGGAGAATGACATGAAAAAAATCATACGTAAAGGAGCAGTATTGCTGGTACTTTTCGTAGTGGTTGTAGCTGGCAGTGCCCTTCTTATGAACAGTCAGTCTACAGATAACCGCTCAGATATGAATGATGCTACACTACCGGAAGTCATGGTAAAGATCGGAAGTACCCAGGCGAATAAGATGTATGGCTATAAACAGGTTATGCAGACTGATTTTATGCGAGGCAGCATTACTCCTCTGGATACTACCAAGAAGCTGACTTTTGAGATCAATCCTTATTCAGACTCTGTGACAGGACTTGCCTATGAAGTACGTACTTCTGACGGCAGCAAGGTCATGGAAAACCGGAAGATCAAAAATCTTACAAAAGAAGAAAATGGTTATTTAAGTGCAGAGATTGAAATTGGAAGTGACCTGAGAATGAATCAGGAATATTCCATGCAGATCACTCTGGATACCAGTGAAGGTGAAGTTTACTATTATACAAGAGTTGTTTCAAGGAGTCAGCTCAATACAGAATCTTACTTGCAGTTTGTAAAGGATTTTTCCACAAAATGTCTTGATAAGGAACAGGCTGATACGCTGACCGGGTATCTGGAAGCGGAAGATACTTCCGGTGGAACTAATTTCAATAATATTACTATTAATTCAGGACTTTCCAATATCAGCTGGGGATCCCTTTCTCCGAAACTTTATATGGAAGGTGTGCCGCTGATTGATGATATTAATGAGACAACAGCAAGCATTACTTTGGAGTATCAGATTTCAGCAGAGGATGATGAAGGGAAAACAGAGATTTATGATGTTACGGAATTCTACCGTATGCGTTATACAGAGACCAGGATCCTGCTGCTGGACTTCAGACGTTCAGCGTCTAAAGTTTTTAATCCGTCACAGACAGTTGTTTCAGATGCAGGAATTCTTCTTGGAGTTCGCGATAAAAATGTAACTTATTCAACCAATGATGATGGAACTATTGTGGCTTTTGAGCAGGGCGGTGATCTGTGGTCTTATGCACCGGCTGGCGGTAAGATCACCCGGATATTCAGTTTCCGTAAAGAAAAGAACAATGATTCCAGATATGTGCGTAAGGAGCATGATATAAAGATCATTCGGGTTTCTGATAATGGAGATGTGGATTTTGTGCTGTATGGATATATGAACAGAGGAATCCACGAAGGCTACAGCGGTGTTTGTGTTTATCACTATAACAGTGACAGGAATGTAGTTGAGGAGAAGGTTTTTATTCCTAGTACAGAGTCCTATGAATTTTTGAAAGAAGATCTTGGAACTCTTACCTATGTGAACAAGAATAATCAGCTGTTTCTGCTTTTTGCACAGAAACTGTATCAGGTAAATATCGAGGAAGGAACTGCTGATGTACTGGAGGAAGGAATTAAGCAGAACTGTTTTGTAGTTTCTGATACAAAAGCTCATGCTGCGTGGCTGATCACGTCAGGAGACGATAAAGGAAAAATCAGGGAAATAGAGTTTGATTCTTTGAAAACAAGAGATATTGTACCAGAAAGCGGTCAGATACTCCGGGCACTTGGGTTTATGAATGAAGATCTGATTTATGGGATTATTTCAGATGGTGATATACTTACAGACGAAAACGGACATGAGACAGAGGGAATCAGTACTTTCCGTATTGAGAACTTTAAGGGAAAGGTAAAAAAAGAATATCATCAGGATGGGTTATATATTACAAATGTGACTGTCGGTACAACAATGATGGAATTTGAGCTTTCTGTAAAATCCGGAAATACGTATACAGTCCAGAAGAAAGATAATATCATGAATAACAGGAAGGCATCTGGAAGCCAGGTGGATGTGGCACTGATCACGACAAACAGGGCAGGAACGCTGATCCGTCTGACAATGGATCAGAAGCCTGAGACAGATACACCGCTTCTTGTTTATTCCAAGATCGAGAGTATGAAAGATGCCTCTGTGACATTGGATACAACAGTTCCGCAGGGTGAACTTTATTATGTTTATGCTTATGGAGTGTTGGATCGTATTTACACAGATCCGGCGGCAGCTGTGAAACGTGCGGATGATCAGACGGGTGTTGTACTTAACCGTGCACAGCAGTATGTCTGGGAAAGAGGAAACAAAAAGACAAAGATCCAGTTGAATATAGAGGATGTGCCGGAGATCATACGTACAGCCAACTGGAAGAAACAGGAGATTCAGGATGGGCTTGGTGATGCAGGAACAGTGATCGATCTTACAGGATGCAGTCTTGACAGTGTTCTTTATGAGGTAAGTGCACAGCGTCCGGTAATTGCCAAAACAGGAGATAGTTCAAGCGTTGTGATCGTAGGATATGATGAATACAACACATATCTTTATGACCCGTCAACAGGGCAGACAAGCCCTTATGGAATGAATGACAGCACAGCCTTGTTTGAGAGTGCGGGAAATGTATTTTTAACCTATATAGAGAATGTTACAGAGTAACGGAAAACTCAAAATACAGGTATACCTATGGATAATGGGATGCAGCAGGACAGCGAGACGGACAGGTTCCGTTTGGCATAAATGACAGACAGGATACAGATACCTGTCTGTCAAGGCAAAAGTGCGACAGGAAAGGGGAAAATGCAATGTTAAGTGAAAGTATCAAGAAACTGGTGCAGTATGGAGTAGAAAGTGGGATCACACCGGAATGTGAGAGGATCTATACAACGAATCTTCTTCTGGATGTTTTTGGTGAAGGCGAGTATACAGAACCGGAAGCAGAATATGCTAAAATCAATTTGGAAGAAGTATTGAATGAACTTCTGGATGAAGCTGTAAAGAGGGGAATTATTGAAGACAGTATTGTGTACAGAGATCTTTTTGATACAAAACTTATGAACTGTCTTATGCCTCGTCCGGCTCAGGTTCAGAAAGAATTCTGGGATGCTTATAAGGAAGACCCGGAGAAGGCTACTGATTATTTTTACAAGCTGAGTCAGGACAGTAACTATATCAGACGCTACCGTGTAAAGAAAGATCAGAAATGGACTGTGGACAGTGAGTATGGTAAGATTGACATCACCATCAATCTCTCAAAACCGGAGAAAGATCCGAAAGCGATTGCAGCTGCCAAACTCGTGAAGTCAAGCAGTTATCCGAAATGTCTGCTTTGCCCGGAGAATGAAGGTTATGCAGGAAGGGTCAATCATCCGGCAAGGGAGAATCACAGAATTATTCCGATCACCATCAATGACAGTCCGTGGGGCTTCCAGTATTCACCGTATGTTTACTATAATGAGCATTGCATTGTCTTTAACAGTAAGCATACACCAATGAAGATCGAGAGAAATACTTTTGTGAAACTGTTTGATTTTGTGAAACTGTTTCCGCATTATTTCCTGGGATCCAATGCAGATCTTCCAATCGTAGGCGGATCGATCTTAAGCCATGATCATTTCCAGGGAGGCCATTACACATTTGCAATGGCAAAGGCTGAGATTGAGAAACAAGTGACAATTCCCGGATATGAAGATGTGGAGGCTGGTATTGTGAAATGGCCGCTTTCTGTTCTGCGTATCCGCAGCAAGGATGAGAAGAGACTGATCGATCTGGCAACACATGTGTTGGCGAACTGGAGAGGTTATACAGATGAAGCTGCATTTATCTTTGCAGAAACTGATGGGGAGCCGCATAATACGATTACACCGATCGCGCGTAAAGTTGATGATACTTTTGAACTGGATCTGACATTACGTAATAATATAACAACAGAAGAGAACCCGCTGGGTGTTTACCATCCGCATGCATGCTATCATCACATCAAGAAAGAGAATATTGGTCTTATTGAAGTTATGGGACTTGCTGTTCTTCCGGCACGTTTGAAAGAAGAGCTGGAACTTCTGGAAGAATATATCTTAAGTGGCAAAGATATCGCTTCTAACGAAAAGATTGAGAAACATGCAGCATGGGTTGCAGAATTTCTGCCAAAATATGAGAAACTTGACAAAGACAATATTCAGGAAGTTCTCCGTAAAGAAGTGGGCAATGTATTTGTTCATGTTCTGGAGGATGCCGGTGTTTATAAATGCACACCAGAGGGAAGGAATGCATTTATGAGATTTATCAACACTCTGTAAATATTCGGAGGCTGCCGGTAATCTGATACATCAGAGCATGGAAACATTAAATTCAGGAATTTCCTGTGCGGAACTTGAAAGATGTATATTTCAGGAGGAGTAATTTATATGAAGAAAACAGAAAGAACCGGAAAAGCCTTTCGAATAAAATGGCTTTTGCTGGCAGTTGTTGCAGCTGCACTGATCTTTATGCCGGCAGCTTCGCAGAAAGTTTCTGCAGGCAAGCTTGTATATACAGTGAAGTTCAATAATAATTCCGGAACCAGTAAAAGCAAAACATACACAGCACTGACCAGAAATGTTAAACTGAACACCACTATTAAACTTCCGGCAGTTCCGAAGGCTATAGGTTATCAGAATCTTGGATGGACTACAATGAAGGGAAGCAGTAAAGTGGTATATAAAGCCGGAGCCAACATAAAGGTTAAGAAAGACATGACTCTTTATGCAGTCCGGAGGAAAAGCAAATTTTATACAGTAAGTTTTTATCTGGGAAATGGAAGAAGTACAGCCGCTTATAGGAAACTTCAGAAAAAAGTTGAAGAAGGTACATATTATACTCTGCCTGCTGTGCCGGCCAGATCAGGCTATGTAAATCTTGGATGGTCTACAACCATAAATGGAAAAGTATCTACTGCAAAGAAAGCCGGAACGAAGATTAAAATTTCCGGAAACATCAAGTATTATGCAGTGCAGATGCAGTCAGTAAGTGTAAACCTATGCAAGGCTAATGGTACTATATGGAAAACAGTAACACTAGGAAAGGGTGGATATCTGAAACTTCCATCAGCAGCTAATGCTTCAGGATACACGTTTATGGGCTGGTCAAAAACAAAGCGGGCAGGATCTTCGGCAGCTCCGGATTATGAAGCAGGCGAACTGCGCAAGATCAGCAAGACCACCACATTGTATGCAACAGTGTTCAACCGTGCACGGGAGAAAGATATCAGCTCCGATGAGATGGCGAGACCGGCAATTGGTATGCGGTACAGTAAAGTAATCTTTGTGGGAGATTCCCGTACAGTGGGTATGAATGCGACATTGAAGAAACAGGTAAGCAGTTCGATACTGAATGGAGTTTCATTTGTGGCCAGTGCAGGTCAGGGATTAAGCTGGTTTAAGAGTGAAGGTTACGAGCAGCTTTTGAAGGAGATCAGCGAGGCAGAAGGATCTCGTCCTATTGCAGTTATCTTTAACCTGGGCGTTAATGATATGGCAAATGCAAGCAATTATGTAAGCTATATGACCAATATTGCACCGACTCTGAAAAAGAAGAACTGCAAACTGTTTTATATGTCGGTAAACCCGATCAACAGTACAATGATCACCAAAGCAGGAAGAGGTGCCCGTACAGAGGCTCAGGTAAGAGAATTTAACAGTAAGATCCACTCAGGTCTTTCTGTATATTACAAATTTATTGATACGTATAGTGTACTGATGAAGAAAGGATATGGAACCAACGCTTCTTATGTTGGTGTAGACAGAGATTACGATGACGGACTGCATTATACAACCAAGACCTATAAGAGAATTTATTATTACTGTGTGACATATCTTAACACAGGAAGTATCAATGCGACATATTATTAAATATGCACATGATCCCGCATGTCGGTACATTTTCCGACATGCGGGATCTTTTATGTCACAGGAATTATACCAGGGCAGCGAATTCCTTCCAATTACTCCTTGCGCGAACCATAAGAATAGTCTATACTTAATTCGATACGGACATTTATATGTCCGAAGGGACGGGAAATCCTGAATATGAGGAATGAGGTATAGATTATGGAACTGACAACAGTTAAAGAGATTTACAGAAACCGTGAACAGTATCTTGATAAAGAGATCACAGTAGGCGGCTGGGTGCGCAGCGTCCGTGATTCCAAGGCATTTGGTTTTATCGTGCTTCATGATGGAAGTTTTTTTGAAACTCTTCAGATCGTTTATCATGATAACATGGAGAATTTCGCGGAGGTTTCCAAATTAAATGTAGGTGCGGCCATTATCGTTAAGGGAACACTGGTAGCAACACCGCAGGCGAAACAGCCATTTGAGATCCAGGCAACAGAAGTATTCGTAGAGGGAGGTTCTGCACCGGATTACCCGCTTCAGAAGAAACGCCACAGTCTTGAATATTTAAGAACTATGACACATTTAAGACCGAGAACAAACACTTTCCAGGCAGTATTCCGCGTACGCTCTCTCTGTGCATATGCGATTCACAAGTTCTTCCAGGAGAGAGATTTTGTCTATGTGCATACACCACTGATCACAGGAAGTGACTGTGAGGGTGCAGGAGAAATGTTCCAGGTAACAACACTGGATCCTAAGAACATACCGATGACAGAGGACGGAAAAGTAGATTATTCTCAGGACTTTTTCGGAAAAGAGACTAACCTTACAGTAAGCGGACAGCTCAACGGTGAGACATTTGCACAGGCATTCCGTAATATCTACACATTTGGACCGACTTTCCGTGCAGAGAACTCTAACACAACACGTCATGCGGCTGAGTTCTGGATGATCGAGCCGGAGTGTGCATTTGCGGATATTCAGGATGCTATGGAACTTGCAGAAGCTATGCTGAAATATGTGATCCGTTACGTTCTTGAGAATGCACCGGAGGAGATAAATTTCTTCAATTCTTTCGTAGACAAGGGACTTCTTGACAGACTGAACCATGTGCTGAACTCCGAGTTTGCACATGTAACATACACAGAGGCTGTTGAGATCCTTGAGAAAAACAACGATAAATTTGATTACAAGGTATTCTGGGGCTGCGACCTTCAGACTGAGCATGAGCGTTATCTGACAGAGCAGATTTACAAGAGACCTGTATTTGTTACTGATTATCCGAAAGAGATCAAGGCTTTCTATATGAAACTCAATGAAGATGGCAAGACTGTAGCCGCTATGGACTGTCTTGTACCGGGAATCGGAGAGATCATAGGAGGAAGCCAGAGAGAGGATGACTACGGTAAACTGAAAGCACGTATGGACGAGCTTGGACTGAAACCGGAAGATTACGATTTCTATCTTGATCTCCGTAAATACGGTTCTACCCGTCATTCTGGATTCGGACTTGGATTTGAGAGATGCGTTATGTATCTTACAGGAATGGGCAACATCCGTGACGTGATCCCGTTCCCGAGAACTGTAAAGAACTGTGACCTTTAATTCACAAGGGAGAACATTATGAGATTTATCCATCTTGCAGATGTGCACCTGGGAGCTGTTCCTGACAGGGGATGCCCATGGAGCAAAGAGCGGGAGGAAGAAATCTGGAACACTTTCCGCCGGGTTATTGCGGGCATCCGCGAAGACCCGGTGGATTTGCTATTTATATCCGGAGATCTGTTCCACCGCCAGCCGCTAATGAGAGAACTTAAAGAAGTCAATTATCTTTTTTCAACCATTCCGGATACCAGGGTGTATCTGATGGCTGGAAACCATGATTTTATCAGCAGGGATTCTTTTTATAATACATTTGAGTGGAATTCCAATGTTGTGTTCTTTAAGAATAGGGAACTTAAGGTTGTGAAAGATCCCAGGCTGGATGTTTATGTATATGGACTCAGCTATTTTGACAGGGAAATAAAAGAGGGACTTTATGACAAGGCATTACCGGTCCAGGAAGAGGGAATCCACATTCTTCTTGCACATGGCGGGGATGAGAAGCATATTCCTCTCAGTGCAGCATCGCTGGCTGCGGCAGGTTTTGACTACATAGCACTTGGCCATATTCACAAGCCACAGATACTGATCCGGGATCAGGCTGCTTTTGCGGGAGCTCTGGAACCTATTGACAGGAATGATACAGGTGAACATGGGTACATGGAAGGCAGGACTGTGGAAGGCAGGATCCGTACAGAATTCGTGCCTTTTGCATGCAGATCTTATCAGCAGCTGGTACTCAACCTTCATGAGGAGACTACACAGATCTCACTGGAGGAAGCTGTGAAATCGCAGATTTTTCGAAGAGGCGGAAGGAATATTTACCGGATCATCCTGCAGGGCATGCGTTCTCCGGATCTGATGCTGATTCATGAGAAACTGAAGAATCTGGGAAATATTACAGATGTGATCGATGAATCCTGGCCGGCATATGACCTTCCGGAACTTTATAAACGCTACAGTGGTACGCTGATCGGTGATTATATCGGTTATTTTCTTGCAAAGGGAGCATTGGATACTGTGGAAAAAAAGGCTCTGTATTACGGTCTGCAGGCACTTCTTGAGACTGGAAGCAGGCGATGAGACAACGATACTGTAGAGTTCGGGATAATAATTGTGTTTGTTCACAGGAGGATAACTGAAAATGGTCATCAGACGTTTGAAAATTAAAAATTTCGGTAAGATCCGGGACAAGGACATGGAGCTTTCTCCGGGTCTCAATGTGCTTTACGGCGAGAATGAAAGCGGAAAGACAACAACACATACATTTATCCGTTCCATGCTCTTTGGGATTCGCAGACTCCGTGGAAAAGCAGCGCAGAACGATACCTATACGAAATATGAACCATGGGAGAATCCGGCAGAATACGGCGGTATCATGTGGTTCTCATCCGGTGGAAAGAATTACCGTCTTACCAGGAATTTTTATAAAGAAAAGAAATTCGGGGAGCTTCTCTGCGAGGATGATGGAAGCCTTGTGGATGCAGAACAGGGAGCTCTGGAATCCGTTCTTGGAAATGTAAGTGAAGCTGTTTACGACAATACAGTTTCTGTGGCGCAGTTAAAAAGCGTGACAGGACGGGATCTTGTTCGGGAGCTTCAGAATTATATGGCAAGCTACCAGGGAACAGGAGACAGTTCCATTGATATGGGAAGAGCCATGCAGATGCTCAAAATGTCCAGAAAAGGATATCTTACAGCGGCTGCGCGCCGGAAAAAAGAGCTGGAAAAAGAGGGAGAGAAGATCGCTTCGAATATAGAATATATCCAGAAGGAGATCAAAGATCTGGATGAAAAACGTGATAAAGTTACACAGCAGAAAGACGGTATGAATGTAGGAACCCGGGACAGAAATACAGAGGATCTTCTGGATCTTCGTGTTGAGCGTGTAAAGAAGAGGCGAGAAATGACAGATGCTGTGCTGGGTATCGTACTGGTGGGAGGAATTGCAGGCACCGGCTGTCTGGCTGCTTTTTCCAGCCATGTGATCTTAAGCCTTCTGGCGGGAGTTGCCACAGCAGCAGTCAGTGTAGCAGCCTGGTTTTTCCGCACACGCCTCAGCAGGGAGCTGAACAAGCGTGAGCGTCAGAGAGAACGCTGGCTTGCCAGACACGATGAGCTTACCTGGAGCCAGAATAATCTGGATCAGGATTATGAGGAGAAGTACACGGCACTTTCCAATCTTCAGGCAGAGCTTGCGGAATGTGAGGATAATACAGATGTGATGACTCCGGAGGAGACGGAGATCCAGGCATTGAACATGGCTATGGATACCATAGAGGCACTTTCCGGAAATATTACGGATCAGATTGGAGACAGGCTGAAGCATAGAACTTCCCAGATATTAAGTGAGATCACAGGTGGTAAATATAAAGAAGTGATCATGGACGAGGAGCTTCATATTTTTGTCAATACAGGAGAACGGACAGTTCCGGCAGGAAGGCTGAGCAGGGGAACTCTGGAGCAGATTTATTTTGCTCTGAGAATGGCTGCAGGAGAGCTTTTCTGCAGAGAGGAAACTTACCCTGTGATCCTGGATGATGTGTTCGGTATGTATGATGAAGATCGTCTGGCATCTGTGCTTTGCTGGCTTCATAAAGAAAACAGACAGGTGATCATAAGCACCTGCCATAAAAGAGAGATGGAGATCCTGGACAAAGAGGGAATTCCATATCAGAAAATATTGCTGCAGGTATGATAAGCGTGTAATAGTTTACATAAAATGCCCCGGCTTTCAGCGAAGGCGGATTACGAATATCCGTCCGAACAGAAAACCGGGGTATTTTTGTTATAGTTTATTGTATTTCAGGTGGAAAATTACTTCTCATACTGGCTCATGTAGTTGTTTACGCAGCGTTTGATTCTGTCTACCGGATTGAGAAGGTGGCTGACAGATGTATCATGATTCAGTGTATCGATGATCAGCGCAATATACTTGCTCATGTCACAGCTGATGTAATACGGTTTCTCAAGAAGCTCCGGTGACTGGTAAACCAGGTTGGTTGTGAGGAGCTTGTCAAAGTAACCTTTCTTATGAGCTTCGTCGAATTTCTCAAGTCCGTCTGTGAAGAATCCGAAAGTGGAGCAGATGTAAACTTTACCGGCACCTTTCTCTTTAAGGAGAGAAGCAATCTTAATGATGGTATCGCCGGAAGAGATCATATCGTCGATGAGGATCATATCTTTGCCCTCAAGCTTCGGTCCAAGGAACTCATATGCAGCGATCGGATGGCGGCCGTTTACATATCTTGAGTAGTCAAGACGCTTGTAGTACATACCCATATCAACACCAAGTACGTTGGCAAGATAGATGGCACGGCTCATGCTTCCCTCATCCGGGCTGATGGTCATGAAATGATCTTTGTCAATATGAAGCCCCTCTTCGTTGTTGAGAAGAGCTTTGATAAACTGATAGGATGGCTGTACAGTTTCGAATCCGTGGAGCGGAGTAGCGTTCTGTACACGGGAATCATGTGCATCGAAAGTGATGATGTTCTCAACTCCCATATCGATCAGCTCATGAAGTGCATTGGCACAGTCAAGAGACTCTCTTCCGACACGTTTGTCCTGGCGGCTCTCATAAAGATATGGCATGATTACGTTAACTCTGCGGGCTTTTCCGCCGATGGCAGCAATGACACGCTTCATATCCTGGAAATGATCATCTGGAGACATGAGGTTTGTGTAAGGTCCGATCGGATAGGACAGGCTGTAGTTGGTCACATCTACCATAACATAGATATCATCACCGCGGACAGATTCGTTGATGGTACACTTGGCTTCACCGGAACCGAAACGCGGATTCTTGGCTTCAATAATGTAAGAATCACGTTTGTATCCCTCGAATGCGAAAGAATCCATTCCCGGATACTGTCTCTCGGCACGCCATTTAACCAGCCAGTCATTCACCTTACTGCCTAATGTGCTGCAGCTCTGAAGGGGAATCAGTCCAAGTCTTCCTACCGGAAGTGTGGAAAAATCTTTTGTAGTTACCAGTGCCATTTTTAATTTCCTCCTAAAAATATTTTCTGTATACGGATGTCTTTCCCGATCAGCGAGATCATCTGATAATTGCTTGCGATTCGGGAAAAAGTTCTCTCGGAATAGGTATCCGAGAAATTCCTGAGCGTCAGATTCGTGGAAATGATCGTAGATTTCCTGCGCATGATCCGCTCATTGAGACAGAGAAAAAGCTGCGAGGACACAAAGCTGTTGGTAAGCTCCGTTCCAAGGTCATCAATGATAAGAAGGTCGCAGTCATAGATCAGTTCCTCATCCGTGCCTGTATCTTTTCTGGAAAAAGAATTCGCAGCCATCATATCAAAGAGATCATAGGCTGAAAAATACAGGACGCAGTGGGTAGATCTGAGAAGCTCCCGCGCGATGCAGTGTGAGAGAAAAGTTTTTCCCACGCCGGTATCGCCATACAAAAACAGATTTTCGAATTTGCGGTCGAAGTCCTGCACAAAACGTTGTGCAGTATCATAGGCCCGTCTGGCTGTATCCAGGGCAGACAGTCCCGTGGCTTCATTTTTTATTGTAGCAGAATAATAGTCAAATGAAAAGCTGTCAAAATTTTCTTTTTCAAGAATTTCATTAAGATTGGACTGTGCATAAAGCAGTTCGATCTCAGCTTTCCTGAAACAGGTGCATTTTTTGCTGCCAATATAGCCGGTGTCCTGGCAGAGCGGGCAGGTGTAGGGCATCTCCAGATAATCCCCGGGAAAACCGTTGGCAACGAGAAGAGTGATCCGCTCATCAGAAAGCTCCTGGATGGTAGCTTTCAGATCTGAAGTTCCCTTTTCCCTGCCGCTTAAAAGCCGCCGTACTTTGTCAGCACTTAAAGTGGCAACCTCGTCGTCAATCTCCTTAAGACGGGGGATCTTAGCATAAGCCAGGGCAGTATGTTCCTCCAGGATACGGTGGTTCTGGGCCTGACGGCGGCTGTATTCTCTCATTATAGTATCATACTGAAAATTCTGTAAAGGCATAAAAAGCTCCTTATTGATAAAGCTTACTGATTATTTAAAAGACGTTTCTCATACTCTGCGAAATCATAGTCTCTCTGATGGAAATTATTGAAGCGGTTATTCGTCTGCGGCTGTTTAGCCGGCTGTTTCCGGTGGGAAACGGATTTCTCAAGCTGACGTTTTTTATGCTCTGCATCCAGCAGCCGGATATCTTCCAGAGTATGTACATTTTTCTTTTTCCAACCGGACAGGATCTTATCTGCGTACTGGAAACTTGGCTGTCCTGTTGTGAGGACTGTCCGGCTGCAGGCTTCCTGGATCAGCTCCAGATCAAAGCCGTAAGTCTTGCGCCAGGTATCAATGTAAGAAATCTCGTTCTCCACAGGATTCCGTCCGCTGATGCCCATTGCTTTCAGGATCGTGTAATAATCCCTGGAAAAACGGGAGCTTGCCTCGCGTGCCATTTCCACAGTTGTGACTCCGTCCCTGAACCAGGCAAGGGCAACCGTTTCAATGTATCGTATACTCTTGCGTCCTCTGGAGACACAGTACTCTACAAGATATTCGATAAGATCTGCTGACATTTTAAGTTCATCATAGAAATAAAGGATCTTCTGTATTTCCGTAGGTGTCAGCGTCTTGCAGAGATATTGCTCAGTGATATAGAGAAGCTGACTGATCTCCTCGTTCTGTTTGAGCTCTTTTACCCGGTCAGGAGTGAGACGGCTGGTTGTATTCGCATTTGTCTGTGCGGATGCCGCAGAACCGGAGGCAACGGAAACAGAATCTGTGCCAACAGCAGAAGCAAATGCAGAAGCTGTTCCGCCGGAAAATGCTCCCTCACTGGAAACACTGCTCTCGAGCTGCCCGGCATCACCAGGTTCCAGAAGGGTGATGCCGGACAGCTGCTGGTCTGCTGTGTAAGTCAGGGAGATCAGCTTCTCAGCTTCCCAGTATTTCAGGGCACGGGAAATGTCTCTGTCCGTACAAAGAAGACGATCTGCCATATCCTCCAGATTAAAAGAAGAAGGAGCTGCAGATACCATCCGGAGAAGATAGATATATACCTTCACAAACTCTCCGTTGGCACGAGGCATGAAGTTGTCAATAAAACGGTTGGAAAGAACCGTGACCTCCGTTTCGGAGGAATTTTTAAGAGAAATCAGGCTCATGATCTGCGCTCACCTTTCTTTTTAATATATTGACAGCGCTTTGGAATCTATAGCACTCCCGGCAGCTGTCACGTAAATTACAGCGGACATAAAAAGTCCGCCATGCTAATGAGGATTATAGCACAACCACTTTTAAATGAGAATAGTTTATTTTCACAGGAGCTATCCACCAATCCACATGTGGAAAATGTGGATAGTGTGGATAATTTTGAGGATAACATTATTGGAAACTTGAATAAACCACGATTTTATAAGAAAATTGCGGTATTTGCAGAAATATGTTGTCGAGTTATGTCAAGTGGGTTATACACAAAAAAATCCACATGCCGGGCACCTCTGGAATGTGCATAAGCATGTGGATAATGTGGATAACTATTTTCCGAGGATGTGTTCTCCAATATTTACAACGTCTCCCGCGCCCATAGTTATCAACAAATCACCATGTGCACAACTTTTTAAAAGAAAGCTCTCGATCTCATCGAAAGTCGGGAAATAGTCACAAGGGGTTCCCAGTTCCTGGATCTGTTTCTGGAGATCCTGGGAGGAAATGCCAAGGTCATCCGTTTCACGTGCTGCGTAGATATCAGCAAGAACTACGTGGTCAGCAAGAGTCAGGGCTTTGGCAAATTCAGGAAGCAGAGCCTTGGTACGTGTGTAAGTATGCGGCTGGAATACGCACCATACTTTCTGATGAGGATAATTCTTCGCTGCGTGAAGAGTTGCCTCGATCTCTGTTGGATGATGTGCGTAGTCATCAATAATGGTAACGCCTCCGATTTCGCCCTTATACTGGAAACGGCGGTCTGTACCTGTAAAGCTTCCAAGTCCTTTAACGATCACCTCATCCGGAAGGTTAAGAAGACGTCCTACGGCGATGGATGCAAGTGCATTGGATACATTGTGGATACCCGGTACACGGAGATAGTAGCTGCCGATTTTTTTGCCCTGGAAAAGGACGGAGAAAGAAGGATGTCCGTATTTATCCCAGGTGATATCTGTGGCTATGTAATCAGCATCGTTCTCAAGGCCATAGGTAAGTACCTGACATGGGAGGTCACGGGTGATCGTTTCATATTCCGGGGTGTCCGCGTTGATGATCAGCGTTCCGTCAGCCGGCAGAAGCTCTGCAAACCTGCGGAAGGAGTGGCGGATATCATCAATGTCCTTGAAGAAATCAAGATGATCTGCATCCATGTTCAGGATTACGCTGATCTTCGGGAAAAAGCTGAGAAAGCTGTTGGTATACTCACATGCTTCTGTGACAAAAGTCTCAGAATTTCCAACACGGATATTGCCGTGGATGGCAGGAAGGATACCGCCAACACTGATGGTAGGATCGCAGTCACCCTCAAGAAGGATGTGGGAAACCATGGAAGTTGTGGTTGTCTTGCCATGGGTACCGGAAATCGCGATCGGTGTGTCGTAGTTGCGCATGATCTGTCCAAGAAGCTCTGCACGTGTGAGCATTGGAAGACCTTTCTCCCTGGCGCAGGCGAATTCAGGGTTGTCCGGATGGATGGCTGCTGTGTATACAACAACATCTACATCATCCTTGATATTGGAAGCGCGCTGTCCATAGTAAATCACTGCACCGCGCTCCTCCAGTGTGCGGGTAAGCGGGCTGGCTTTTGCATCGGAGCCGGAGATCCTGAAATTCTCTTCAAGAAGGATCTCTGCAAGACCGCTCATGCTGATGCCGCCGATTCCGATAAAATGAATATGAAGCGGTTTATGAAAGTCTATCTGATACATAATAATCTCCTTATATATATGTGTTGTTTTCGGGATTCTCTGATCTGTTTTATTATACCGCGTCCGGAATCAATTGAAAAGTGGTACTTTCGGAGAAAAAAGTGGTTTTGCGCGGATTATAAAAGTAGCCAGAAAATATCGTCGAAAAATGTTGAAATTTACTAGAAGAACAGAAAAAATGATTAGTCAGACCAATTTATAGTATACAATAGCGATAAAAAAAATAAAATGTAAACAAAATAATTGTAAAAAATGTTCACTAATACGGTAAAGTATGCTATAATTAAATAATCATAACATACAAGAGGTGATCGCATGATTAAGAAAGAGATGATTGCCATGCTCTTGGCCGGTGGGCAAGGCAGCAGGTTAGGAGTTTTGACAGAAAAAGTTGCAAAGCCGGCAGTCGCTTTTGGTGGTAAATATCGTATTATCGATTTTCCACTGAGCAATTGTATTAACTCAGGAATTGACACAGTGGGTGTGCTGACACAGTACCAGCCGCTACGTCTGAATACACATATCGGCATCGGTATTCCGTGGGATCTGGACCGCAATGAGGGTGGTGTCACAGTCCTGCCGCCGTACGAGAAGAGCACAAGCAGTGAATGGTACACAGGAACTGCCAATGCAATTTATCAGAACCTGGCGTATATGGAGCAGTATAATCCGGATTATGTACTGATTCTTTCCGGAGACCATATCTATAAGATGGATTACGAAGTAATGCTGGATTTCCACAAGGCGAACAAGGCAGATATCACGATTGCATGTATGCCGGTTCCTATTGAGGAAGCCAGCCGTTTTGGTATTATGGTAACTGATGAGAGCAACCGTATTACCGAGTTCGAGGAGAAGCCGGAGCATCCAAGCAGCAACCTGGCATCCATGGGTATTTATATTTTCTCATGGCCGGTTCTGAAAGAAGCACTGCTCGCACTGAAAGATCAGAATGGATGCGATTTCGGTAAACATATCCTTCCGTATTGCAAGGAAAAAGGCCAGCGTCTTTTTGCCTATGAATACAATGGCTACTGGAAAGATGTCGGAACTCTTGGTTCTTACTGGGAAGCTAATATGGAGCTGATCGATATCATTCCGGAATTTAATCTTTACGAGGAATTCTGGAGGATCTATACCAAGGGAGATGTAGTTCCGCCGCAGTACATTGCTGCAGAGGCAGTTGTGGACAAGTGTATCATAGGCGAGGGAACTGAGATTTATGGTGAAGTACATAATTCTGTTATCGGTCCTAATGTAACCATCGGCAAGGGAAGTGTGATCCGTGATTCCATTATCATGAAGAACACTGCAGTTGGAGAGAATGTTGTTATGGATAAAGCGATTGTAGCTGAGGATGTATCCATCGGAAACAACGTTGTGATCGGCTGCGGTGAGGAAGCACCGAATGTTCTGAAGCCGGCAGTATATTCCTTTGGCCTTGCTGCTATCGGAGAGAACAGTGTGATCCCGGATAATGTGAAGATCGGTAAGAATACCGCTATCTCAGGCGTTACAACAAAAGATGACTACCCTGACGGAGAACTGGCAGGTGGCCAGGTAATTGCAGCAAAGGACGGTGGGAAAGAATGAGAGCGATAGGTATTATTTTGGCAGGCGGTAACAATAACCGCATGAGAGAATTATCAAACAAGAGAGCGATAGCAGCTATGCCTATTGCAGGAAGCTATCGCGCAATTGACTTTGCTTTAAGCAACATGGCGAATTCACACATTCAGAAGGTTGCTGTTCTGACACAGTATAATGCCCGTTCCCTGAATGAACATTTAAGCTCTTCCAAATGGTGGGATTTCGGAAGAAAGCAGGGAGGTCTCTATGTTTTCACTCCGACTATCACCAAGGACAACAGCTTATGGTATCAGGGAACTGCAGATGCGATCTATCAGAATCTTACATTCCTGAAGAACAGTCATGAACCGTATGTTGTGATCGCTTCCGGTGATGGAATCTACAAACTGGATTACAATAAAGTTCTGGAATACCATATTGCGAAACGGGCAGATGTTACAGTTGTATGCACCACCTGTCAGGATCAGAGCCAGGTTGAGAGATTTGGCGTGCTTCGCATGAATGAAGACTGCAGGATTGAAGAATTTGAGGAGAAACCAATCGTTTCTTCTTATAATACTGTATCTACAGGTATTTATGTTATCCGAAGAAGACAGCTGATCGAGCTGATCGAGCGTGCTGCTCAGGAAGGAAGACATGATTTTGTAAATGATATTCTCATCAGATATAAGAATCTCAAGAGAATTTATGGCTATAAGATCGATACTTACTGGAACAATATTTCCACAGCAGAGGCTTATTATCAGACAAATATGGATTTCCTGAAACCGGAGATCCGCAATTATTTCTTTAAACAGGAGCCAGGGATCAAGACAAAGATCGCAGATGTGCCGCCGGCTAAATATAATCCGGGTGCAGATGTGAAGAATAGTCTGGTCTCCAGCGGATGTATCATTAATGGTACAGTAGAAAATTCTGTCCTGTTCCGTGATGTATTTGTAGGCAATAACTGTGTTATTAAAAACTCTGTGATTCTTAATGACGTATACCTTGGAGATAATACGCATATCGAGAACTGCATTGTTGAGAGCCGGGATACTATCCGGGCGAATTCATATTACTGCGGCGAAGAAGGAGAAGTGAAGATCGTCGTGGAGAAAAACGAACGCTACGTATTATAAATTGCAGAAATTCAGAAATTCCCGCAGATACGTTAGGCGAAATGAAAGGGGCAAGTAGCATGAATATTACAGATGTACGTGTGAGGAAGGTAGCAAAAGAAGGGAAGATGAAAGCCGTTGTGTCTGTCACAATAGATGACGAGTTTGTAGTACATGACATTAAGGTTATCGAAGGTGAGAAAGGCCTGTTTATCGCAATGCCAAGCCGTAAGGCCAGTGACGGGGAATACCGTGACATTGCACATCCGATCAACTCTGCTACCAGAGAGCGGATCCAGACTATCATCCTGGACAAGTATCAGGAAGTGATGGCTGAGGAAGCAGAAGGAGAGGTTCTGGAGGCCGCAGAATAAAACGGCTATGGGTTTGACAGCGGAGAAAGATCCGCCTGACTGATGACGTGGGAATTGAAACTGCGTAGGATTATTTTAAAAGAATCTGCTGCTTTGCGGGGAAACCTGTGAGGCGGCAGTTTTTTTGCGTTGATGGGAATGTAGTGCAGTATGTTGTTTTGTAATAATTCTATAATATAAACTTGCTTCTGCAGGAGGATTTCATGGCACTGCAGAACTAAATATTACATACTTATTACAAAAATAAAATAAAAATGTTGCTTTTTATGAAAAATATGTTATACTAGTACCCATGAAAGGACGAAAGGTGTTTATATGAAGAATAGAAAAGTTTTCACATTACTGCTTACAGGTATGCTTTCATTTTCCATGGGAAGCAACGTATACGCATCCAGCACAGAAGCCGCGATCGCAGATGCACAGGCACAGAAACAGGCCGCTGAAGAAGGTCTTGCACAGGTACAGAGCAGTATCGGCAGTCTGGAGAGCAAGAAGCAGGAGCTGGAGAGCTATCTGGCCGATTTAAACGCACAGTATGAGGATCTTACCAACAGCATCTCTGAACTGAGCATTCAGGCTGCTGAGAAGGAAGATGAATTAAATAAAGTAAAGACAGAACTTAAGAAAGCGAAGAAAGCTTCCGCAGACCAGTATGAGTCCATGAAGCTTCGAATCGCATATATGTATGAGAATGCAGGATCATCTGCTCTGGCAACCCTGCTTTCCTCTGAGAGCCTGGCAGAGTTTCTGAACCGCGCAGAGAATGCGATCCAGATTTCTACATACGACAGGAATATGCTGGATAAATATGTAAGCCTTCAGGAGAACATTCAGGAGAATGAGGAGAAGGTTGAGAAAGAGTCAGCAGAGATTGATAATCTGATGACAGAGCGTGCAGCCAAACAGCAGGAAGTGCAGTCTATGGCTGCAAGTACAAGTGATGACATCAGCTCTTATGTAAATCAGATCAGTGCCAGCCAGGAAGAGGCTCAGCAGCTGATGGCAGATATCAGCAATGCAGACAGTAATATTACTGCACTTGTTCAGCAGGCAGAAGAAGAGAAGGCAGCAGAGGAGAAGGCAAGAGCTGAGGCCGCAGCAGAGGCTGAGAGACAGGCTGCAGCAGAAGCAGCTGAGGAAGCACAGAATACAGAGTCTGATTCTGACAGCTCCGGTGATTCAGAGGATGATTACGGATATGATCCGGATGAGGATACAACAGAGTCTTCCAGCAGCTCTACAAGTTCTGATGTTGTTGTAGAGGAAGAAGAGGATGAGGAAGACGATGTTCAGTACGGAAATTCTGAGGATGAGAGCAGTGAAGATAGTTCTTCTGAGGATTCTTCTTATGATGAGTCCGGGGATACATCTTCAGAGGAGACTTCTTCCGATGAGGCAGCTGATACATCAGTAGATACTTCCTCAGATTCCGGCTCTTCCAGCCAGGGAACATATCTTGGCAACTTTACACTGACTGCATACTGTAACTGTGCACAGTGCTGTGGTACAGCAGGTAATCTGACAGCCAGCGGTACAGTTCCGACAGCAGGACGTACAGTAGCCATGGCAGGAGTTCCTTTTGGAACCAAGCTTCTGATCAATGGAACTGTTTATACAGTAGAGGATCTTGGAACTCCTTACGGACATGTAGATATCTACTGCGGAAGCCATTCAGAGGCATTAAGCTTTGGACTTCAGTCCGCAGATGTATATCAGGTAGGCTGATAAGCGGGGAAAACAGTTCGGATATTGAGAATATGAGAAATGATAACAGCGTTATGGGATCATATGTGTTGATGATCCCGTGACGCTGTTTTTTGCGTAAAATCATGAAAGGATTGTATTTATGAATGTTTGATAATGTAATGAAGCGATAAATGTCTATATGTGATAGAGAAACGAATGTGGATTATGAATATTCGTTTGATATGCAATGTGCGGTTGAAATACAGAATTATGGTTTATACGAAAATCCCACTCTGTAATAGGGTGTTATATCCTGGCTTACAGAGTGGGAAGATTTTTTATAAATATGGTGTACCTGGAATTTCAGGATAAGTTCCCATACCGATCAGAAGCTCGAGACCGGTCTGGCGGCCTTCCAGCACGGCGGCTTTCACTGCACTGGCGTCACCGGAGATGGCAATGATCACCTCGTTGGAATGGCTGGTCCCAATATTCGGAGTCATGTATTTCGTAATAGAAACAGCGGCAGATTTTACAGCATTGTCAGCCATAACAAGACCGATAGCAGCAGGGGAACCGGCCATAAATCCGAAAGCTTCGCCCAGCGGCGTGCCGAAAGCCTTATGGATCGCAGGGCCTGCGCTTGCGGAAAAAGCAAATTCCAGATGACCGGATTCGCTGATGTAAACCTCACCAGCATATTTATTGGTAAGCTCTAATGCCAGGGAAATGGCATGACGCACATCAGAAACATCATTTCCTCCAAGTACAATGTAGTTGCCGTGACCGCCCCATCCCTTGGTATCTCTTGGAAGCTCAATGGAAAGAACCTCCGTGTTGGTAGCTTTGACTGCGTCATCAATAGCTGTGATCTGACCGGCAGCGCCTGTACGGGAGCTGAAAAGTCCCAGACAGTGATATTTCGTGCCAATGTTCATCTCCTTAAGCAGAGAATCGTCAACTCCGGAGATCACAAGACCGATCGTGTCAAGGACCGCAGTTCCTACGAATTCAGTTCGTGTGCAGCTGGTACTGATATTTTGGATATCCTGTATATTCATGTGGAAAAATCCCCCTTTTTGCTGAAAAAATCGTTAATTTTAGTATAACATTGGACGTGGGGATTTGAAAGCGGAAATTAGAAATAAGCAGATATCATGTTTTACATAATGAACTGCCTGAATTTTATTTGTCAAAGTGAATGATACGGCACCCTGGTAAATTTGATGAAAATTGTAAACCATAAACTATAAATACGTTGACAATTAGGACGACGTGTGTTAAATTGTTAACAGCTAAAAACGGATATCATCAGAGAAAAGATGAGATGATCTTCCGCAGCGGAAAGCAGCAAAGGAAAGAGAGGATAAGATTATTATGACAACAGCGGCAGCAACCAGAAGCAAGACATATGATCTTGTTTATATTGCAGTTTTTGCAGTAGTTATGGCAGTCTGCTCATGGATTTCCATTCCGGCGCAGGTACCGTTTACCCTGCAGACATTCGGAGTATTCATGGCAGTAGGCGTACTTGGAGGTAAAAGAGGAACGATGGCAGTTCTGGTTTACGTTCTTCTTGGTGCAGTAGGAGTTCCTGTTTTTGCAGGATTTTCCGGAGGAATCGGAGCTCTTCTCGGAAATTCCGGAGGATATATCATCGGATTTATTTTCTCTGCACTTGTGATGTGGGCATTTGAAAAATTCCTGGGAAGAAAACCGGTAGTTCAGATCATTTCCATGATCGTTGGTCTGCTGGTATGCTACGCGTTTGGAACGGTATGGTTTATGGTTGCTTATGCAAGAAGCACTGGTGCAGTAGGTCTGATGGCAGTTCTCGGATGGTGCGTATTCCCGTTTATCATTCCGGATCTGATCAAGATCGCACTGGCTTATGTTTTATCAGGAAAGGTACGTAAATATGCAAGATAAGAGCATGGCTTCGGCATATGCTTCTGATGAGGGCACAGAGGAAAATGCGATTCCCCTGCGCCCTCATCATGGTATGTGCCTGGCTTATTTCAAAGGTGAAGGGTACAGTAACGGTTTTACAGCCCATATGGCAGAGATGCTGGAGATTTTTTTGTCAGGAAGAAAGATAAGGCTGCATGTAGATACAGATGAAATCTGTTCAGCCTGTCCAAATAACTGCGGAGGACACTGTACACCAGGCGGTAAGGTTGTGGAGTACGATCAGGCAGTGCTGGATCGCTGTGGATTTGAGGCTGGTCAGGTTCTGGAGTTCAAAGAATTTACACATCAGGTTCAGAAAAAAATCCTCGCGACAGATGGCAGGAAGGAAATCTGCGGAAACTGCCAGTGGAACAGCATCTGCGAAGAGCAGAAGAGCCGTTGGGCATAGAAAAACTGCTTCGGTTCTGCGAAAATGTACGCCCGAAGCAGTAAAAAAGAAAAAATTCGATTTTTTTGAAATTTTTTAATTTTTTCTATTGACAAAAAACAGAAACTCTAATATAATAGCTCTTGCAGTTGAGCAATACACAAACAACTGAAAACAAATAACGAAGCGTGGCTCAGTTTGGTAGAGCGCTGCGTTCGGGACGCAGAGGTCGCAGGTTCAAATCCTGTCGCTTCGACTAACACTTTGAGAATCCCTTAGTTGAGGGGTTCTTTTTTTGTTTGTGAAAAATAAGAGAACGTAAGTTTGCGTTGCCTCATAACCTTCCGGTGAATGTTTTAAGTGTAGACAGCCGGGAGGCTATTGGAAAGAAAATATGAATTGATATCAGATAATTTGCAGGGCGAGATTTAATCGTTTTTCATTTCTCGCTTCTGTAATGGAAGGACTGCCGTGTAATCATCTATTTTGATGATTTAGCGGCAGCCTCTTTTGAACATTCAAAATTTTTCTAAATATATTTTGGGCTACATATTCCTTATTAAAATATCCCATAACATCTTTGTGACGTTTAAAATCAGTTGTACTCAATGCCAGTACAGCTTTCACCGCATAAAATGCAGCATAGTAGGAACGATTAATGGAGTCTTTATATAGTCCTTCTTTTAAGCAATGTGTTGCTACTTTCAGACTGTCTAAAATGGCAGCTGCGCCAAGTACAAAGTTAAAAAAAGAAATAGAGACACTACTTTTGTTTCTGGATAAACAGATGAAAATAAAAGATCAGATATATCCGATAGAAAGTTACATATCTGAGAAACAGGGAGAATATTTTGTTTATAATTTGCAGGTGCAGTGTAGCTGAAATGTAAGGAATGATTTCCCGCAATCTTCATATATATTAACGAAGCCGAATTACCGGAGGGACACGCGTTGGCTGGATATCAGCGTTTTGTTGCGTATGTGTACGAGTATCGTAAGGGGAAAAAGGATGGCAGCAGTGGTTATGTGAGAGTGGAGGCCATGGACCGGAAGTGTCGGATGGAGGTTCATCTGCGCTGTGTTGGGCTGGAACCGGGAAGCCGGTGCAGGGTGTATGGCTTTGTGCGGCGGGAAGGGTTGATGGACGGAATTCTGATCGGGAGTTGTGTTACAGGGCAGGAGCGGATCGAGTGTATGCTTGAGACGGATGCAGGAGATATTGGAGGCATGGGGAAAAGTCTTCAGGATCTTGGCGGAATGCTGCTGATCTCGGATGCCGGAGGATTCTGGGGAACGGAATGGGACGATCAGCCGATCCGGCCTGAGAATTTCCGGGAGTGGAAAGAGGAGAAATCAGAATCTCAGAAAGAAGCGGAAAGGAACAGAAAAGAACGAGAGAAAAATAAAGAAACAGAAGAGGGAGAGATGGAGCAATCGGGATCTTTTTCTGAATTATCAGAAAATGAAGAAGCCAAGATCATGAAAGCGGAGGAAGTTCTGGAAGAAGATATTGGGTTTTCAGCAGGACCAATACAGCAATCTATGGAATCTCAGCAGGAGAGTACAGGGGCAGCAGAGACAGGGTTACCCAAACCACCAGAAACGCCCCGGCGAGATCAAGTGAATTCGGGTTCTGATCCGCACCCGCCAGAACCGCCCAGACCAGGTCAGCCACGCCCGAATCCAGGTCCGAGACCGCCGGAACCATCCAGACCACCCCGCCCGCTTCCGGGCATACCTTGCGATGTACCTTTCAACGACGGCCAGTTTACAGACTGCCGGAAGATCAAACCATCCGACTGTGCTATGTTATGTAAACAAAACGGCTGCTTTTGCAACAACCGTTTTGTCATATATGGATATCAGAATTTCGGGCATCTTCTGCTATGCAGGAATCACCGGGGGCAGTACATACTGGGAGTTCCCGGCGGGTACAGCCAGCAGGAACGGTTTATGGCCAATATGTTTGGATTTCCCTACTTTAAGGAATGCCTGGATATCTATATTCCAGGCGGCAAAGGTGGATACTGGTACAGTTTTATCAACGTCTGATCGAAAAGTTATCAGATATACGAGTAAGCAGATCGTTTTGCAGATCTGCAGTTTACAGATCCATACCGCGAATTTCAACTACCGGGATCGTCTCAAGGAGGATATCCCGGTAGTTTTTCATTTCTTCCTCGGAGCAGGCGGAGAATCCCGGCATCAGAACCCCGTCAGAATCCCGGTAAGCCTGGAGATAATAGGATTTCGCACCGCTTAGCCACTGACTGATCTCCTGAAAATCTTTTTCAGAATGAAGCTCACGTACAACAGTAGTACGAAATTCATAATCAAGATCTCCGTTCAGCAGCCATCCGGCAGTTTCACGGATCGCGTCCAGATCAACATTCACGCCGGTAAGCACATGATAGTTGGAAGGACAGGCCTTGATATCCATTGCGACCTTGTCAATGAGGCCGTTTGCTGCGAGTTTTTTTACCACAGAGGGACGTGACCCGTTGGTATCAAGCTTCACATCATAACCAAGCTTTTTAATCTCGTGAAGAAAATCCGGAAGTCCGTCAGAAAGCGTCGGTTCGCCTCCGGATACGCACACACCGTCCAGAATTCCCTTCCTTTTTTTCAGAAAAGCCAGAATTTCCTCCTGGGAATATTCAGGCTGGCTTCCTGGTTCCACTACCAGAGCCCCATTCTGGCAAAAAGGACAGCGGAAATTGCAGCCGCCCAGGAATATGGTGCAGGCCACCCGGCCCGGGTAATCCAGTAAAGTTGTTTTGTTAAATCCGCATATTTTCATAGGAAAATCCCCTTGTTTCTCTTATTTATGATATTACTAGCATACTCTCCTACGAAAAAAGCCGCAAGCTTTTTTAACCGAATCAAGTAAGTTCCCTGCGGAGTTGTGAAAAGTAATAAGTGGTTGGTGACTTGCACATGGAAGAAAAAAACATATAATTTATTCCAATAACAGTTCTATAAATACGGATGAAAGGACACCGACATGGCAGAACATACATTGCTGAGAAAACTGGAAAGTTTGTGGGGAATTCCCATTTTTTATGCAGATGAAGCAGGGTGGAATATCCGGAGTCTTGGGTTTTTTTCCGAAAAACAGAATCCGCTGACTGTATCAGAGGAATTGCGCCGTTCCCTGATCTGCCAGACAAAGGAAAAGAATCGACTACCTTCAGAAACATCTTCTTCAGGTTGAAGAGGCTGCCAGGGACGGCGTAGATGTTATGGGCTACACATCCTGGGGCTGCATTGACCTTGTCAGCGCATCTACAGCAGAGCTGAAAAAACGCTACGGCTACATCTATGTGGACCGTAACGATGACGGAACAGGTACACTGAACCGTTATAAGAAGAAATCCTTCTACTGGTATAAAGACGTGATCGCTACCAATGGAGAGTCACTTCATAAATAATTTCACTGCCTGATTTTACAGAAAAAAAACAGATATAATCCTGTTTTTGACAGTGGCAAAATAAAAAATCGTTGTATCCCTTGATTTTACTGGGATGCAGCGATTTTTTGCGTCATTTTGGCTACTGTTCGTTTTTTTCCATTTGGATCCATATATATATGTAGAGACACTGCCGACAGTAACACGGATAACGGTAATGGCTCAGTTACTGTCAGAAATGCTAGTGTATATATTTGAGTATTCATGTATTATGAAGATAAACATAAACACAATTATATCAAGTAGGAAGGAGATGATTTTATGAGAGGAAAGATGAAAATGTGGGTGGCTGGCACAGTTGGAATTCTGGCGGCAGGCCTGATGAGCGTGAATGTTTATGCAGTTGAGGAGAAAGATGTTATCGGAACCTGGTATGTAAATGAGCTTTCTATGGGCGAAGGGTTATCGTTTCATCCTGGAGCAATAGGGATGGAAGTGACTGTGGACGTTAAAGAAGGCGGCAAGATGGAAACAACAAGTTCTTCTTATGGCGAAGAGCCGGAGGTGGATCAATCAGAATGGAAAATAGAAAATGACAAATTTTTGATGACTTATGACGGTCAGACAGAAGAAGGTGAGTATACTGACGGTAAGATAATTTTAACTGCAGATGAAATGACAATGATCCTGAGTCAGGAAAAGGAAGAGTATAAGCCATATGTACCGGGTGAACCGTTAGAAAATCCGACGATGGAGGATTTTGAAGGAGAATGGAACTGTACTCTGATGGAAGCGTTTGGAATGCAGATGCCTGTTAACTCTGATCTGACCGGATTTGAGATGAAACTGTCCGTTCAGGAGGATAATTCCGAGCTTACCTTAATAGAGAGCGGAGAAGAGAGTAAAGTAGAACTTCAGGGTGAAGTGGAAGGAAATACACTGGTATTGAAGGCTGTATCAGAGGATGAGGCAGGAACTCCGTTTTTCAGCTGTGATCTTATGAAGTTTAATTTACTGGATGATGGAAAACTGTGTTTTGAAGTGGAGTCTGATGACAGTGAAGAATCAGAAGAAGCTGAAACAACAGATGAAGAGGATTACTCCATAAAGACATATTTTGAAAAAATAGTCGCTGCAAAGTAGTGTAAAATACTGCCGTACCGAAATGGTACGGCAGTAAATATGAAACGCTGGGAGGGAAATGATCATGAATGATTTTTTGACAGAAAAGAATAAAAAAGCAGGAATACTGGGAAAACTGAAATGGGTTCTTTGTGGCTTCTGTATACTTTTTTCCCTGGGAGCCATTGGGGCATCGGAGAAGTATATTGGTGAGGGACGATGGGGAATGGCAGCAACAGAGGTTATACTTGGCCTGTTGTTTCTGTATCCGACTTTCAGGGGAATCCAGAAAGCATTAAAAAAGAAAAAAGCCGGAGAAATCGCTATCTGGTTTGAATCTTATGCCCAGAATACAGTTTCATTTGAGAAGCTTGAGCAGGAGATGGGAAAAGGGGCAGTAAAAAAACTTGAAAAATTTATTGCCGGGGGATATATCAGAAATATCCAGGTAGACAGAGAAGGAGAATTTATTATGATTACTGCACCAAACAGGCGTGTAAATGAAAAGATTTACATAACAGTTACCTGTCCCGCCTGTGGCGCAAAGAATCAGGTGATAAAAGGCCGCCTGAGCAATTGTGAATATTGTGGACAGCGTCTTACTCAGTAATAAAAATTTTGTGAGTGAAAGAAGAAAAAGAACAGGCTTGACCATGAATGAGGTTGTTAATGTAGAGGATTTGAATTGTTACTTATGTTAAAAAAATAACAATAACGTCTGAAAAATAACAAATTTTTCTGTTATATAAAATTAATATCTTATAAAAAAGCAATTTTTTTGATGAAAATACACAATAATATCTGGATAAAATGAGTGATTTGTGCTACATTTATATAGACAGTAATTATAGAAGCAGTAATTATAGAACCAGATTATCGGAATTTTATTGTTTTTTTCTTAACAGTGCAGAAGGGGGAAGAAAGAGTAAAACTGATAAGTATACAGGTTCAAATATTTCATAAGGAAGGTGAGCAATTGGAAAACTATACTAAGTACAAGCTGAAAAGCAGTGATGAGCTTACATCAGTGCTGAGTGGCAGAGACAATCTGTTTGTGATCGCCTGCAACAAGTGTTTCAAGGAATTTGAGACTGTGGACGAACCGGATTGCGAAGAATTCCTGAAAATTGCGGAAGAGCAGGGAAAAACTGTCACAGGCAGTGCGAAATTCGATTTTCTGTGTAACAAGATGCACACAGAAAGAAAATTACAGGATCTGCTGCCGGAAGGTACAGAGAATGTAGTTGTGATCTCCTGTGGTCTTGGTATCCAGACTGTTGCGGATCTGGCCGGCAAGCCGGTGATCGCAGCAAGTAACACACTTAACTACAGAGGCCATCACGGCATGGCACTTACCAAAAAGAGCTGTGATGCATGTGCGCAGTGCTATCTGAACGTTACCGGAGGCGTCTGTCCTATCGTCGACTGTTCCAAGAGTCTTGTTAACGGACAGTGCGGCGGAGCAAAGAACGGTAAATGCGAAGTAGACCCTAATAAGGACTGTGCATGGGAAAAGATATACCAGAGACTGGCAAAACAGGGTCGTCTGGAAGAGTTCCTGAATCAGCCGGTACAGGTACGTGATTACTCCAAGGTTAACTTCAAGGTGATCAACGATTACGTGAAGTCTATCAGAGAAGACAGACTGAACGGATATTATGGCGGCGTTCATCCGTCAGAGCACAAGGAATTCAGCGAGCATATCGATCTGAAGAAATTCCCGGATCCGAAGACTGTTGTGATCTCCATGTCCCAGCATCTCGGTGCACCTGCCAACCCGATCGTAGAAGCAGGCGACACTGTAAAGGTTGGACAGAAGATCGGTGAAGCGGCCGGATTTATCAGCGCACCGGTACATTCCAGTGTAAGCGGAACAGTAGTTGCTGTTGAACCTCGTATGCATGGTACAAGAGGCAGTGAGGTGATGGCTGTTGTTATTGAATCGGACGGAAAAAATACTCTGCACGAGTCCGTACAGCCACATAAAGCTTTGGATGAACTTACACCGGATGAGATCATTGAGATCGTAAAAGAAGCCGGAATCGTTGGTATGGGTGGTGCAGGTTTCCCGACCTGTGTCAAGCTGAAACCTGCAAAACCGGTTGATACCATCCTTCTCAACGGATGTGAGTGTGAGCCATATTTAACAGCAGACCATAAGGTTCTCCTTGAGTTTGCTGATGATATTATTTTCGGTCTGAAAGCGATCCTCAAGACAACAGGTGCTGAGAAGGGCATCATTGTCATCGAGGATAACAAGCAGGATGCAATCGAATTAATGCAGGAAAAAGTTGCCGATATCGGAAATATGGAAGTTTTTGTTGCAAGAACCAAATACCCACAGGGTGCTGAGAAAACTCTCATCAAGCGCGTCATGGGCAGAAAGGTTCCAAGCGGCGGCCTTCCGGCAGATGTTGGCGTTATCGTAGATAATATCAGTACCGTAAAGGCAATTTCCGATGCGATCCAGAAGGGTATGCCACTGATCGAGCGTGTTGCAACCGTAACAGGCGAGAAGATCAAGAATCCTGGCAACTTTATCATCAAGATCGGTACCAGCGTAAAAGAGCTGATCGATTATTGCGGTGGATTTACAGATGACGATGTTCTGGTCAAGATGGGCGGACCGATGATGGGATTCCCTCTGAACACTCTGGAAGTACCTATGATGAAGGGCTCCAACGGTATCATCGCCATTGATACAGATGAGACCAAAGAGCAGCCATGTATCAAGTGCGGACGCTGCGTGGATGTATGTCCGATGGAACTTTCTCCTCTGTATTTCGTGAAATATGCGAAAGAAGAAAACTGGCAGGGCATGAAAGACATGAATATCATGGACTGTGTTGAGTGCAGATGCTGTCAGTATATCTGTTCTTCCAAGATTCCGATCATTAACAGTATCAAAGCCGGAAAAAATGCAGTAAGGGGGATGAAGTGATATGTTGATTACCCAGTTAAAAGCAAAAGAAACTATCGTATCACTGGCAGCCGGAAAGAAAGTTTTTATCATTAACTGCCATGGATGCAAGGAAGTTCGTTTTCCGGAAAAAGAAGCTGTTGAACTTCAGAAGGAGCTTTCCGCTGAAGGAAATGTGACAGGGATCATGACAACGGATTATATCTGTAATCCGGAAAATATGCAGTTACGTCTTCAGAAACATATGGATAAGATCAGGGAAGCAGATCTGGTCCTGGTATTCTCCTGCGGCGTTGGTGTACAGACTATCGCAGAATATCTGGAAGACAAGATGGTATGCGCAGCCTGCGATACATACCCGGTACCTGGTTTCCAGGGTGTAACACCACTGGAATATAAATGTGATCAGTGCGGTGAGTGTTATCTGAATCTTACCGGTGGAATCTGTCCGATCACAGCATGTTCCAAGAGCCTTGTTAACGGCCAGTGCGGCGGTTCCAAGAATGGTAAATGCGAAGTGGACAGTGACATGGAGTGCGGATGGGAGCGTATCTACAGACGTCTGAAAGAAATCGGACGCCTTGATGTGCTGAAATGTCCGACACAGGTTCATAATTTTGCTACAGATGATGAAGTGAAATAATAAGCAAATATTTATTAAGAAGCCAAATTAAATTATGATACGGTTCACCGGAAATATTCCGTGATGTGTACCGCAGAGCTGGTGGACCGTACCCCAAATTTTAAATGATTGGAGCAAATATAATATGAAAATGAAAGAATTATTTGACCGTGGTGAATTTGTAGTTTCTGCAGAAGTAGGACCGCCAAAAGGAATCCATGTAGATGAACTGGTAGAAGAAGCCAAAACTTACCTGAAAGGCGTTCATGCAGTAAATGTAACAGATAACCAGTCTTCTGTTATGCGTCTTGGATCTCTTGCAATGTGTAAAGTGCTCAAAGATGCCGGCATGGATCCGATCTTCCAGCTTGCATGCCGTGACAGAAACCGTATCGCACTGGAATCTGACCTTTTAAGTGCTGCTATGCTTGGTATTGAGAACATCCTCTGTCTGACAGGTGACCATACGAAGATGGGTGATCATCCGCAGGCAAAACCGGTATTCGATCTTGATTCTGTATCTCTTCTTCATACAGTACAGCTTCTTGAGTCCGGTGTAGATCTTGGAGGAAACCAGCTGGTTGGAGAGCCTCCGAAATTCTCCAAGGGTGCCGTTGTATCTCCATGCAGCGATTCCGTTGACGCTCAGCTTGCAAAGATGGAAAGAAAGGTTGCCGCAGGTGCAGACTACTTCCAGACACAGGCTGTATTTGAGCCGGAGAAATTCATCAAATTTATGGAAAAAGCAAAACAGTTCGGAAAACCTGTACAGGTTGGTATCATCATTCCGAAATCTGCCGGAATGGCTAAGTTCATGAACAACAACGTAGCCGGCATCCATGTTCCGGATGAGATGATCGAGGAACTGAAAGCAGACAAAGAGAAAACAAAAGCCGGTATCACAGGTGTTGAGATTGCTGCACGTATCATCAAAGAGTGTAAGCCATACTGCCAGGGTGTACATATCATGGCACTTGGATGGGAGTCCAAGATCCCGGCACTTCTGGAGCAGGCTGAGATCTGATCAGAACAATTGCTTTATAAAAAATAATCAGAAAAGCTGTCCGGAACCGGATGCAGGAGATGCACACCGACCGGGCAGCTTTTGTGTAAGAAAAAGTTTCTCTATATCATAGCCCGGGATTCAAGCCGGAAGAATTTGAGCTTAAGAGGTAAAGAGACGATGGAAAGTATTATTATCGGAATTGCCGGAGGATCAGGCTCCGGCAAATCTACATTTACAAACAGACTGAAGAAGCATTTCGGAGACGATGTGGTGGTGATCTATCATGATAATTACTACCGCAGACAGGACGGCATTCCTTTTGAAGAGCGTGTGAAGGTGAATTACGATCATCCGGATTCACTGGAAACCGATCTTCTGGTAGAGCATCTGAAAGAACTCAAAGAAGGAAAAACCATCCAATGTCCGGTATACGATTACAGCCAGCACAATCGCTCCGACAAAGTGCTGAAGATCGAACCAAGACCGGTCATTCTGGTAGAAGGAATCCTGCTTCTTGCAGATCCACGTATCCGGGATCTTCTGGATATCAAGGTTTATGTGGAAGCAGATGCAGATGAGAGGATTTTGCGACGGATCTCCAGAGATGTGGAGGAACGTGGACGGGATTTAAACGGAATCATCGATCAGTATCTTACCACAGTAAAACCGATGCATTATCTGTACGTGGAGCCTACAAGGGCGAAAGCGGATATTGTGATCAACAGCGGTAAGAATAATGTGGCCTTTGATCTGTTTGTGTCAAAGATCGGGCAGCTGCTGAAAGAACTGAAAAAATAATAAGTAAAATAAAAAAAGCATGTCATACTTTAGGACAGAGCGGATCAAGTTATATCCGTCTGGCTGTGTATGACATGCTTTTTTGAGCGGTTCAGGTGAAGTTGCCTGTATTCACACGCTCTGTATAAATTTTTCCACATAATATAAAGCTGCACCAATGGCAGGTGTATACTGTCCGTGGGTGCCGACCAGAATCTGATCTTTATCCAGGGTAAAGGGTATGCCTGCGTTGATGTGTTCAAGCAGATAGGTAATGTCTTCTTCTGTAAAATAAGGTGCCAGATATCCACTGATGATGATCGGTGCATCGATGATCAGGTTCAGGTTTTTCATGGCAAAGGCCAGATGGTTCAGGTAATCTTCCCAGTGTTCAGCAAGCCGGGGAGATTTTTTTTCGCGGAGCAGTGGGAAAAATTCCTTCACATTCATTCCAGCAGACTGTTCCAGAGCATTGGCGGAGCAGTAGGTCTCCAGACAGCCGCGGTTTCCGCAGTAACATAAAGGACCCTCCGGGTTTACGCACATATGCTCAAGGGTTCCGCTGTGCATGGAGCTTCCCTGATGGATCTGATGATTGGTGATAATGGCACCGCCCAGGTTACGGTTCAGAAGGAACACGACAGCGCTGTCAAGCTCCGGGTGGTTCCACAACTCCAGAAAAGCGGCGGATTTGGAATCGTGTTCCAGATGACAGGGGTAAGGAAGATGCCGGGAAAAATCCTCCAGCTTCATGCCGGTATTGTTCATGATGTTTCCATAGATCACAGTGGAATTATCCGGAGAAGTGATCCCCTGTGTGGCAATGGAAATACCCAGGATCTTTTCTTCCGGATAGTGATTCTCTGCAATGAATTCCCGTACTTTATCGGTCAGCTGTCTGTAATACTCTTCTGTGTTGGAATAGGGAAGAGCAATGGTTTCTGTATAAAAAGCATTTCCATATAAGTCGATGGCTGTGATATGGAACATGTTTTTCAGAATTCCGATACCAATGGAAATCCGAAAATCCGAGGTGATCTGGATAGCCTGGGCCTTCCTTCCGCCCGTGGAATCAAAATATCCGTTTCTGTCAATAAGCCCTTCTTTTTCCAGCAGGTTCAGGTTCTGGCTTACTGTGGAAAGCCCCATCTGAAGGTCCTGGACGATCTGCATTTTGGAAGTCTGGTGTGTTTGGTATATATATTGGTAAACCTTTGAGCGGTTTATTTTCTTTAAATTGATGGTGGTTAATCCTTTTTCACTCATGAGATTCTCCTGATAAAAGTAATTATAGATATGTTTAAGTCTTAAATGTATTTTAGTATAAATCTGCGGGAAATGCAATGTCAGTGCATGAAGCAGAGCAGAACGAAAGTTTTTTTCGAGGAATAATAAGTAACGGTGTATAGATTGGCAAAGAACGTATATCTTGTGCATAAGTAAAAGTAAACAAAAATATAAGAGCAAAATTAGGGGTTTTGTCAATGGATTTTTTGAAAAAATAGTTTTATACTCTACTTACAGTTAAGACATAAGCATAAGTAAAAAACTTAAATAATAACGAAATAGAAGAAAACAGGGAGGTTCAAGATTATGAAATTAACAAGAAATGGAATCAAGGAACGTGAAGCATGGAAGAAAGCAGGCATCGATCTTCCAGGATACGATGTAGAGGCTGTGACTGAGAAAGCGAAGAAGGAACCAGGTTGGGTACATTTCGGAATCGGAAATATCTTCCGTATATTTATCGGCGGCATCGCAGATGGACTTCTGGAAGAAGGAGTTCTTGACAGAGGTATCACATGTGTAGAGACCTTTGATTATGATGTAGTGGATAAGATTTACGATCCATACGACAACCTTGGCTTAAATGTTATCCTTCACGGTGACGGAACCCGTGAGTACAAAGTTCTTGGAGCACTTGCAGAAGCAGTGAAAGCACAGTCTTCTGATGCAGTACAGTGGAATCGCCTGAAGGAGATCTTCACAGCTAAATCTCTGCAGCTGGTTTCCTTTACGATCACAGAGAAGGGCTATGCACTTCAGAAAGCAGACGGAACATGGTTCCCGTTTGTGGAAGCAGATATTAAAAACGGACCGGATAAGGCAACCGGAGCAATGGCAGTTCTTGTGGCTATGCTGAATGAGAGATATAAAGCAGGGAAATATCCGATCGCTCTGGTATCTATGGATAACTGCTCACAGAACGGCGCCAAGCTTCGTGAGTCCGTGCTGACTA
>SKEI01000006.1_pt1 | contig 133705 bp, 114 predicted proteins | sample 4826701 | NCBI WGS metagenome assembly SKEI01 (sample SAMN11008813, study PRJNA524170) | human gut metagenome | biome: Human fecal sample; material: Feces; isolation source: fecal sample from pouch patient p2, p6, p7, p14 | host: Homo sapiens | place: Israel: Tel-Aviv | collected 2016-08-31 | reverse complement strand
CGTCAATACAAAATCACATCTCCACAACGCAGAACAACGGCGTGGTCAGGAGGGGAAGAGCGCGAGAAGGGGAGACGGCCTTCGCAACTATGAGTGCTTCCCCTTCTCGCAAACCTGCCCATGCCAAAGTGTTCTCCCTGAAAGGAAAATCCCCATTCACAGCAGTTTGCAACAGCAAAAAAAGTGCCAGCTAATAAGGATGCCACAACATCCCTATCCTACCGGGAGGAACTCCACCGTCCGGATGCTCCGCAAGGCAGAACCAGACCACTCTCTGTCACAGGAAGCCCAATTTCCTGAGATTCCACATTGCCCTTCCAGGGCTTCAGTTCAGTAGCCAGCATATAAGTCAGCACAGCCGGAGCAAGACCTGTAGTGTAGGAATTTACCAGGAAAAACAGCGGATCATCGCTGAGAATCTTCGTACAAAGCTTGATCAGCGGATGAATCGCATCCTCGATCTTCCAGATCTCGCCTTTCGGTCCGCGGCCGTAAGAAGGCGGGTCCATAATGATCGCATCATAATGATTTCCTCTGCGGATCTCACGCTCTACGAACTTCACGCAGTCATCCACAAGCCAGCGGATCGGCGCACCGGAAAGTCCGGAAGCGGCAGCATTCTCTTTTGCCCAGTTTACCATACCCTTGGAAGCATCCACGTGAGTAACAGAAGCACCGGCTGCAGCTGCAGCCAGAGTAGCACCGCCGGTATAGGCAAAAAGATTTAAGACCTTGATCGGGCGACCGGCATTTCTGATCTTCTCACCAAACCAGTCCCAGTTCACAGCCTGCTCCGGAAAAAGTCCTGTATGCTTGAAGCTGAAAGGCTTCAGATTAAAGGTAAGCTCCTTGTAATGGATATCCCACTGATGAGGCAGATCAAAGAACTCCCACTCACCGCCTCCGCGGCTGCTTCTGTGATAATGGCCGTTCATATGCTTCCAGCCACGGTTCTTACGCGGAGTATCCCAGATAACCTGTGGGTCAGGACGAACCAGGAGATAATCCCCCCAGCGTTCCAGCTTCTCTCCTTTAGATGTATCAATAACCTCGTAATCTTTCCAACCATCTGCAATCCACATGATGTTATATACCTCATTTCTTTTATATTTATATCAGATTTCAGCATCTTCCTGTGATATTTCCATAAAGTACCGGTTATAGTATCTTTACAGCTGCTGAGTATCATTACGGTTAGTTTTATGATCTCATTTTTACCAGTATAGAGGAAAAACACCCCTCGTGCAAGAGAAGTGCAGGATTTTCCACGAAAGATTTGACAACAGCGCTTTTCCATACTAAAATGTACGCAGAGATTTTCTGCCAGGGAAGATAAAGCCTGCTTCTGTGAAACAGTGGCTACATTTTGCAGAAGAATTTTTGTTAATGTTCAGCAGGAGATATTCCGCGAAGCGTGGAGTGAACAGTAACGGATTTTTGCAGATATTTCTTGAGGAAAAACAGAAGGCGTGAACACAGCAACCGCAGATTAAACTGTGCGCAAAAAGAGGAGAAGCAAACATATGAAAAAATATTGTGAAATGAGCAGGGAAGAGTTGCTCGATTTAAAGAAAAAACTCGACCGTGAGTTTGATGAGATCAAAGCGCAGGGTCTGGCACTGGATATGTCCCGTGGTAAACCGGCACCAGATCAGCTTGACCTTTCCATGAAAATGATGGAAGTACTTGCGGGCGATGCAGATCTGAAATGTGAGACAGGAGTAGACTGCCGAAACTATGGTGTGATTGACGGTATTCCGGAAGCTAAGAGACTTCTTGGAGAGATGTCCGAAGTTGAGCCTGAGAACATCATTATCTATGGTAACTCCAGTCTGAACGTAATGTTCGACACCATCGCACGTGCCTATTCCCACGGAGTTATGGGAAATACACCGTGGTGCAAGCTTGACAAGGTGAAATTCCTCTGTCCGGTACCAGGATATGACCGTCATTTCAGAATCACAGAATTTTTCGGAATTGAGATGATCAATATCCCAATGTCTCCGGAAGGCCCGGACATGGACATGGTTGAGAAATATGTAAATGAAGACCCGGCAGTAAAAGGAATCTGGTGTGTTCCGAAATACTCCAATCCGCAGGGCTACACATATTCCGAAGAGACAGTTAAGCGTTTTGCACATCTGAAACCGGCAGCACCGGATTTCCGAATCTACTGGGATAACGCTTACAGCATCCATCATCTTTATGATGACAACCAGGACTTCCTTCTTGAGATCCTTGACGAGTGTGCGAAAGCAGGAAATCCGGACATTGTTTACAAATTTACTTCTACTTCAAAGGTAAGCTTCCCGGGTTCCGGTATTGCGGCAGTTGCAGCATCCAAGGCTAACCTGGATGATTTCCGCAAATACATGACAGTACAGACCATCGGACATGACAAGCTGAACCAGCTCCGCCACGTTCGTTTCTTCAAGGACATCAACGGACTTCATGAACACATGAGAAAACATGCAGACATCCTTCGTCCGAAGTTTGAGATGGTTCTTGCTACACTGGACAAAGAGCTTAGCGGACTTGGAATCGGCGAGTGGACTAAACCACACGGCGGATATTTCATTTCCTTTGATGCAATGGAAGGCTGTGCAAAAGCAATCGTTGCCAAAGCAAAAGAGGCAGGTGTTGTTATGACAGGTGCCGGCGCAACCTATCCATATGGAAATGATCCGAAAGACAGCAACATCCGTATCGCACCAAGCTACCCAAGTATTGAGGAGCTTGGAAAAGCTGCAGAGGTATTCGTTCTCTGCGTGAAGCTTGTGAGCGTGGAAAAACTTCTGGAGAAATAATCAGTAACCAAGAAAAAGATAACATCAGACTGCCCGGTATTTCTGTATATGTAATACCGGGCAGTCATAAACTATCGGAGAGAATCAATCTTATGGGTGAGGAAAAAGAAAAAATGAAAACCTGGAAAAAAGTGGTCATTGCACTGATCATTATCCTGCTGATACTTACGGCAGCAGCTTACGGATACGGTGTGCACTATTTTACAGACCATTTTCTGCCGGGATCACAGGTGAACGGTTTTAACTGCTCTTACAAAACAGCAGATGAGACAGAAGAACTCCTTGCAAAAGAAGTTCAGGCTTATGTTCTTACAGTAGAGACAAGAAACAATGGTAAAGAAAGCATCACTGCAAAAGAAGCAGGCCTTGTATACAAGCCAGATAACGGCGCGGCCAAACTGATCCGGAAACAGGACCGCTATAAATGGTTCCTGGCTTTCAATCAGCAGAAAAAATACAAGCTGAATACAGATACGGAATACGATGATGACAAGAAACTCACCAAAACAGTAAAAAGTCTGAAATGTATGCAGAAGGATAACATGGAGAAACCAATAGATGCCTGCATCAAAGACAACGGTGAGACTTATGAGATCCAGCCGGAAAAAGAAGGAACAACACTTGATACAAAGAAAGTACAGAAAGTGATCCGTGCGGCAGTTTCCGCAGGAGATACCACAGTCAATCTTGAAAAGAAAGACTGCTACAAGAAGCCTTCTGTATACAAAGATGATAAAACCCTCAAGAAAAACTGCGACCAGATGAACAAGCTTACCAGTTGTGTGATCACCTATGATTTTTCCGACCGCTCCGAGCAGCTGGACCGCAATACTATCAAAGACTGGCTTACAAAAGACGAAAAAGGCAATTATACAATTGATAAGAACCAGGTAGCAGCCTATGTAAATAATCTTGGATATAAATATGATACTTTTGGATGTACAAGAACCTTTACCACATATGATGGCCGTCAGAAGACCATCAAAGGCGGTGATTACGGCTGGGCTATCGACCAGACAACAGAGACAGACTGGCTTTACAATGCGATCCTTGCAGGAATCACGGAAGTAAGACAGCCCGCCTATGCTTACAGCGGACTCTGCCGTGACACCAATGATATAGGAAATACATATGTAGAGATTGACCTGACCAACCAGAGAATGGTATTTTATAAAGATGGACAGCTTCTGGTAGATACACCTGTAGTAACCGGATGTATTAATAAAGGACATGGAACACCGTCGGGCTGTTTTGCCCTGGATGCCATGCGTTCACCGGCTGTTCTGAAAGGACCGGGATATGCAGCACCTGTCACATACTGGATGCCTTTCTCCGGAGGTGTCGGAATCCACGATGCAACATGGAGATCCCGGTTCGGAGGTCAGATCTACATCACAAACGGTTCACACGGCTGTGTAAACACACCGAAGGACCAGGCAGCAATCATTTACAATAATATTAGCGTAGGAGTACCGATAGTAGTATATGAATAAGAGATTAAAAGAAATATTAAAAGAATACGAAGAAAGAAAACACAAAATTATCAAGGGAGATGAAAGTATGAATATCGTTGTATTGGCAGGCGGAACCAGTACAGAGAGAGAAATCTCCATCGTAACAGGAACCGGTGTCTGCAAAGCACTTCGCCAGAAAGGCCACAATGCGATCCTGGTAGATATTTTCTGCGGACTGGAGCCTGTAGACTGGGATGAGCCGTTCGGAGATAAAGATTATGAAGTAGATTCTGCAGCAGAATATATGAGAAGCTTTGACGATGATATCGAGAACATCAAACGTACAAGAAGAAGCTTTTTCGGGCCGAATGTACTGGAGCTCTGCCAGGCTGCTGACATTGTATTTATGGGACTTCACGGTTCCAACGGAGAAGACGGAAAAGTTCAGGCAACTTTCGACCTTCTTGGAATCCGCTACACAGGAACCGGCTATTTAAGCAGTGCCCTTGCAATGGATAAAGGCCTCACCAAGAAGATTTTCCTTATGGATGAGGTACCTACACCGAAGGGTGTTTCCATGCTGAAAGAGAATTGCACAAGGGATATCCATGATCTCGGAATGGAATTTCCTGTTGTTGTAAAAACATGCTGCGGTGGTTCCAGCGTAGGTGTTTATATCGTAAACGACCAGAAAGAATATGAGGATGCCATTGACGGTGCATATTCCTATGAGGATGAAGTGGTTGTCGAGGAATATATCAAGGGCCGTGAGTTTTCTGTTGCAGTTGTAGACGGCAAGGCATATCCGATCATCGAGATCGCACCGAAGCAGGGCTTTTATGACTACAAGAATAAATATCAGGCAGGCTCCACAGTAGAGACCTGTCCTGCTGAGATCTCACCGGAACTTACCGAGAAGATGCAGCACTATGCAGAAGCTGGCGCAAAAGCTCTCTGCATTGAAGGCTACGCACGTTTTGACTTCATGATGAAGGAGAACGGCGACATGTACTGTCTGGAGGCTAACACACTTCCGGGAATGACACCAACCAGCCTGATCCCGCAGGAAGCAAAAGTCCTCGGAATCGACTATCCGGAACTCTGCGAAGAACTGATCCGCATTTCACTTAAGAAATATAATAAATAAGGAATGACAGACTCCTTCCACAGACTTATATCATTTCAGAAAAAAGAAAGGCTTTTATCTATGAAAAATCTTACATTAGAGAATATCACCAAAGTCTGCGGCGGTACTTACCACGGACCTCAGGAGAAACTTCAGGAAGAAGTAACAGCGATCACAACAGACAGCCGCAAAGTGGAAAAAGGCGGCCTTTTTGTGCCGGTTGTGGGAGAGCGTGTGGATGCTCACCGTTTTATTCCGCAGGTAATGGAAGCAGGTGCACTTGCAACGTTATCCGAGCGTGTCCTTGAGGGAGCGGATCATCCGTATATTCAGGTGGAATCTTCCCTTCAGGCAGTAAAAGACATTGCAGAATTTTATCTGGAGCAGCTGAACATCCCGGTAGTGGGAATCACAGGAAGCGTTGGAAAAACCAGTACAAAAGAAGTGATCGCTTCTGTACTGAAAGAGAAATACTGCACTCTCAAAACTCAGGGCAATTTTAACAATGAGCTTGGGCTTCCGCTGACTGTGTTCCGTCTTCGTGATGAGGATGAGATCGCAGTCCTGGAAATGGGAATCAGTGATTTCGGTGAGATGACCCGCCTCGCAAAAATCGCAAAGCCGGATACCTGCGTGATCACAAACATCGGAACCTGTCATCTGGAAAATCTGGGAGACAGAGACGGTGTTCTTAAGGCCAAGACAGAGATCTTCCGGTATGTGAAAAAGAATATCGTACTTAACGGTGATGACGATAAGCTCTCCACTGTAAAAGAATACAACGGAATCAGACCGGTATTTTTCGGAACAGGAGACAACTGTGCTGTTACCTGCGAAAACGTGGAAAGCCGCGGCCTGAAAGGAATGAGCTGTGATATCTGTATCAAAGGTGAGCTGGCAGAAGGCGGAGAAGAGCGTTTTCACGTAAACATTCCAATGCCTGGCCGTCATATGGTATCCAATGCACTGGCAGCAGCAGCCATTGGCAGGCTTTATGGCCTTACAGCCCAGAAAATCAAACAGGGAATCGAAAGCCTGGAGCCTGTAAGTGGCCGTTTCAACATGATCGAGACAGAGAAATTTATGATCGTAGATGACTGCTACAATGCAAACCCGATGTCCATGAAAGCATCTCTTGATGTTCTCCAGGACGGACTTGGCAGAAGAGTAGCCATCCTGGGAGACATGGGAGAACTTGGAACAGATGAAGTTGCACTTCATGAAGGAGTAGGCGTTCATGCCGGACACTGTAAGATCGATGTCTGCATCTGTGTAGGCCCGCTCGCAGCCCACATCGCAGAAAAAGCCAGCCAGACCAATCCGGACTTAACCGTGATCCGGGAGAAAGATCTGGAAAGCCTTCTTTCTAACTTAAATACTTATGTAAAACAGGGAGACACCATCCTTGTAAAAGCATCTCATTTCATGAAATTCGAAAATGTAGTCAAAGCACTGCAGGAAATGTAAAAAGACAGGGAACAGGGCGAGGATTTGACGAACGAAAATTGTTTCCAGATAAGCGATATAGAAGTATAATATTCCTAAACAATGAGCAATGTGAATGAGCAGTCATGGAGTGTATGCCTGAAATGGCATAGAACAAACGGAATGACACTCAGGCATTATGGAGCAGTGTGTGGAAACGGGAGGGTATTATGCTGGAAACGATCATGCGGTTGGATATCCCACTTTACGTTATGACATCTTTGGGATGCATCGGCGGACTTGGGATGCTGGCAACGAACCTTACCTACAGAAGAATGATCCGAAATACACAGAGATTACAGAACCTGAAAGAAAAATGGCTGAACATGTGGAAATCAAGAGACAGGCTTCTTCACAGAATGAATCGTTTCGTGTGGTATCCGTCCCTGCTCAGCACTTTCCTTCTGGTTCTGGCTGTTTTTCTGAACAACAGACTCGGACATGCAGAAGGACTGCCCATGCTGTATCTTTATATAGGGGCAGCTGTGCCTGCAGTTCTCCTGCTTTTGAGACAGGCACTGGATTTTTCTTATAAAGAGGAGCTGGTGATGACATCACTGGCTGACTATGTGGAGCAGGTTCGCACCTGGGTGGAAGAAGTCCCTGTTCCGCAGAAGAACGATCCTGTTTTGCAGGAGGAGATCGTAGATAAGATCACCAGAAGCATCCGTCAGACAGCGGCAACAGGAAGTCACTTCAGCAAGATGCTTTCACCTGAGGAGGAAGAGATCATGAAGGAGATCATAAGAGAGTTTATGAATGCGGAGTGATCATAGATTTCAGGATATCTGAAAAAACACAGATATACGTACAAATATCTGCGGTAGCAATTCAGGTTCCGGATAAATAAATTCTCTGCAGCGATTTGCAGAAATGCTATAGATTAATGAATATATGCTTATAAAAAACTCTCCGGCAAATACGATTTTTTGGAATCAGCCGGAGAGTTTTTAACCGAATCAAGTAAGTCCCCTGCTTCAATTGCGAGGAGCAATAAGCAGTGGGTGGGACTTACTTGTATCAGGAGGGGTACAAGCCCCTCCTGATAAACTGCGGAGCAGTTATTCGGTTATGAGCAAGTAGCGAAAGCGGATTGCGAATATCCGATTGACTGTATATAATTGTGTAAGATAAGGAATTTATCAGTTATACAGCATCAACCCATGGAGATCGGGCCGCCACGAAGCTTACCGGCTGTGGTGATCCTCTTGATCGCAACCATGTAAGCTGCCATACAAAGAGTAACATTTTTCTCCTGACTTAATGCGTAAACTTCATTAAATGCAGTAAGCATGATCTTCTGAAGCATCTTGTTTACTTCGTCAAGATCCCAGGTAAGATTCTGGATGTTCTGAACCCACTCAAAATAAGAAACAACAACACCGCCTGCGTTGGAAAGGATATCCGGGCATACGATGATTCCTCTGGAATTCAGGATCTCGTCAGCTTCAACAGAAGTTGGTCCGTTGGCAGCCTCGATGATCAGTTTCGCCTGGATGCGTCCGGCGTTATCTTCTGTGATCTGATTCTCAAGGGCAGCCGGGATCAGGACATCACATTTGCAGGTGATAAGACCGTCATTTGTAACGTGCTGAACGCCGTCCTGCTCATATTTATCGAGAGTATTTCCTTCAGAGATAAACTTGCGGATAGCCGGAATATCAAGTCCGTCCTCGCAGTAAAGTCCGCCTGTGTAATCACTGACAGCAACGACCTTCTGACCATTCTTATAAAAAATCTCAGCAGCAGTTCCGCCGACATTTCCCATACCCTGAACAGCGATAGCTGCGTTGGCAGGATCAATATTATTCTTTTCCATGCACTGATAAGCAATGATGGTAACTCCGCGTCCGGTAGCCTCTATACGGCCGACAGAACCGCCGATTTCAATCGGTTTGCCGGTAACAACACCTGGAACTGTATGGCCTGTGAACATGCTGTAAGTATCCATGATCCATACCATAACCTCACCGTTTGTATTAACATCCGGAGCAGGGATATCTTTATCCGGGCCGATGATAGGAAGGATACGGGTTGTATAACGACGGGTCAGACGGATCAGTTCAGCTCTGGAAAGTTTGGAAGGATCGACCTTGATACCTCCTTTGGCACCGCCGTAAGGAATATTTACAACTGCACATTTAAAGGACATCCATGCAGCAAGAGCCTTAACCTCGTCCATGTCGGAATTCTGATGGAAGCGGATACCACCTTTGCACGGTCCACGTGCACTGGAATGCTGAACACGATATCCCTCAAATATATTTATATCTTTTTGGGCGTTTTTACATAAGCGTATGTTAAAATAAAAACAGTGTATAAGAACGCCAGATATAAAATCAGGAAGACCAGGAGGGTATTTCATGGAGAATCAGTTACAGAAGCTGATCATTTCAGCGCAGCTGACACCAAAGGAAAAAGAAGTTGCAGACTATGTTCTTGAGAATCTGCAGAAATGCTGTTTTATGACATCAACAGAGCTGGCAGGGGCGCTGAATGTGAGTTATTCCTCTGTGGATCCGGCTTACCAAGACTCTTGGTTTTACCGGATATCCGGATTTTCAGAGCTTTCTGCGGGAAACCTATGCAGAGCAGTCCAGAGACGTGGACACAGGGATCCTCATTCCGGCAGAGCGAATTGAGGCAATTAAGAAAAAAGAGCACAAGGCGACTGTACAGGATACGGTATGCGCATATACTCTGAGTAATATTCAGAGTACCATTGCAAGCAACACAGAAGAACAGTACCGCAAGGCGAGCAGTATTCTTATTAACAGTGATGTGAAATATATTTTTTCCTCAAGGGGATCTACATGTGTGGGAGAATTTCTGAATACGATCCTCAGACAGACACTTCCCCATGTGTACAACTACGGAAGCCACGGGCAGAACATGTTCGATTTCGCAAGCGACCTGAAAAAAGGAGACGCAGCAGTTTTTATCACCTATTCCAGATGTTCAAGACTGATGTATCTCACTGCGGAGATGGTACATAAACAGGGAGCTTCCATCATCCTTCTGACAGATAAGCCTACCTGCGAGGCAGCCAAGTTCGCTGACGTAGTGCTGACTGCCAGAGGCGACAGCAGTGAATTTTATAATTCCTATGTAGCAGGAATGTTCGCAGCAGAGATGCTGTGTGCATATACATGCAGGGAAACGAATTATTCCAATCAGGAGCTGCTGGAACGTATTGATGAATATACTTCCCAGATCGGGAACTTCTGAGTATAAAAACAGGGAGAGCTGATACTGTATAAATGTATCAGCTCTCCCCGTCAATTTCCGGTATTCTAATATTCTAATCTTCCTCGATCACCTGGATCTCCAGATAATCAAACTCGACCTGCTCAATAAAATTATCCTGATAAAAACGTGCCTTATCATGCTTCTTAAAATCTTTCACAGTAGAATCCAGCCAGATCGGATTTCCAAGATCCATCTCATAACAGATCTCCTCAAGACCATGGAAGATCTTATGTGTTCTTGTATCATCACTGTCATCACAGACTACTGTATCTTGAAGCATATGATTATCTTTCCATATTTTTCCCCATAAACGAAACATATAAAATTTCCTTTCTGTATTGCCGTAAAAATTATCGAATGGCTATAGTATACCGTCAGAGACAGGGAAAGTAAAGTTGTAAAGATCCGGACTTTATAAGAATATCAGCCATTTTGTACAGGAAACAATGCATCAGCCCACCTCACTTTTATTGACTAATGTGTAAAAATCCTCTATAATAAACGAAATTATGAAAAAAAGAATTATTACAGATTGGAGGAACCGAAATGAAACTTTACGATACCGGTGTTTATCTTCAGAGCGGACAGGATATCATTCCTGAGAACCAGGCGAACCTGCCAGTAGCGAAGGAAGAGGCTGCAAAGAATACCATCGCATATTCAATTCTCAAGGCTCACAATAAATCTGACAACATGGAGAAGCTTCAGATCAAATTCGATAAACTGACTTCCCATGATATCACATTTGTAGGAATCATCCAGACAGCAAGAGCTTCAGGACTTGAGAAATTCCCGGTACCATATGTACTGACCAACTGCCATAACTCTCTCTGTGCAGTAGGCGGAACCATCAACGAAGATGACCACATGTTTGGTCTCACCTGTGCAAAGAAATATGGTGGTGTTTACGTACCGCCTCATCAGGCAGTTATCCATCAGTTCGCAAGAGAAATGCTTGCAGGCGGCGGAAAAATGATCCTCGGTTCTGACAGTCATACAAGATATGGTGCTCTTGGAACCATGGCTATGGGCGAGGGCGGACCGGAGCTTGTAAAACAGCTTCTCTGTCAGACATACGACATCAACATGCCAGGAGTAGTTGCCATCTATCTGAAAGGCACTCCGCGCCCGGGCGTAGGACCGCAGGACGTTGCACTGGCTATCATCGGAGAAGTTTTTGCCAACGGCTATGTGAAGAATAAAGTTATGGAGTTCGTTGGACCAGGCGTTGCAAACTTAAGTGCTGACTTCCGTATCGGAATCGATGTTATGACAACAGAGACCACATGCCTTTCCTCCATTTGGCAGACAGATGAGAAGATCGAGGAATTCTATGCGATCCACGGAAGACCGGAAGATTACAAAGAACTGAAACCAGGCAGTGTTGCATACTATGACGGCTGCGTTGAAATCGACCTTGGTGAGATCAAGCCAATGATCGCAATGCCGTTCCATCCAAGCAATACTTACACCATCGATGAGCTGAAAGCAAACCTGGACGACATCCTTGCAGATGTTGAGAAAAGAGCACAGGTAAGCCTTGATGGAAAAATTCCTTTCACATTAAGAGATAAGGTAGTTGACGGACAGCTTTATGTTGAGCAGGGAATCATTGCCGGATGTGCAGGCGGCGGATTCGAGAATATCTGCGCAGCAGCAGACATTCTCAAGGGCAAGAACATCGGCCACGATGCTTTCACATTAAGCGTTTACCCGGCAAGTACTCCGATCTACATGGAGCTGGCTAAGAACGGCGTTCTTGCAGAGCTGATCGGAACAGGTGCTGTTGTGAAAACTGCATTCTGCGGACCGTGCTTTGGTGCCGGAGATACACCAGCCAACAATGCGTTCAGTATCCGACACACAACCAGAAACTTCCCGAACCGTGAAGGCTCCAAGATCCAGAACGGTCAGATCTCTTCTGTTGCACTTATGGATGCACGTTCCATTGCTGCAACAGCTGCCAACAAGGGATTCCTTACATCAGCAGAGGAGTTTGAGGGAAGCTATTCCGAGCATAAATATTATTTCGATAAATCCATCTACGAGAACCGTGTATTTGACAGCAAGGGCGTAGCAGATCCAAGTGTTGAGATCCAGTTTGGCCCGAACATCAAGGACTGGCCGGAGATGGCTGCACTTGCAGACAACCTGATCCTGAAAGTTGTTTCCGAGATTCACGATCCGGTTACCACAACTGACGAGCTGATTCCATCCGGCGAGACATCCTCCTACCGTTCCAATCCGCTTGGACTTGCAGAGTTCACACTCTCCAGAAAAGACCCGGCTTACGTAGGCCGTGCAAAAGAGATCCAGGCAGCACAGAAGGCAATTCAGGCAGGTCAGTGCCCGGCTGAGGCAGTTCCGGAACTGAAACCGGTTATGGAAACCATCCATAAATCCTACCCGGATGTTGACAAGACAAACCTTGGTGTAGGAAGCACCATCTTTGCAGTGAAACCTGGCGATGGTTCCGCAAGAGAGCAGGCTGCATCCTGCCAGAAGGTACTTGGCGGCTGGGCAAACGTTGCCAATGAGTACGCAACCAAGAGATATCGTTCCAACCTGATCAACTGGGGTATGCTCCCATTCCTGATCCCGGCTGGAGACCTTCCGTTCAGGAACGGTGATTACCTGTTCTTCCCTGGAATCCGTAAGGCAGTTGAGGAAAAGGCAGACGTGATCAAAGGCTACACAGTAGATGGTGACTCCCTGAAAGAGTTCGACGTTACACTTGGTGAGCTGACAGACGATGAGAGAGAGATCATCCTCAAAGGCTGCCTGATCAACTACAACCGTAAATAAAATACAAAATAAATTCCAAAAGAAAAAGACCGGCGAGGTAAAAATCGCCGGTCTTTTCTGAACACTGAAAATACCGTCTTAACGGTCAGCCGAAGGTGAAAAACTGACGGAAACTGTAATAGAAACTTAAAAAAACAGCATTAATGATGAATTGATGAAAATAATGGAATATGGTATGATGTTGTACAAAAGTGTATAATAAGAGTACACTCTGACGATAAACAGAAAATGGAGGTGCCAATTATTTCTGATGAGATAAATAAATCAGATATTTCCAGCAGAAAAAAACTAAGAAACAGACTTACCACAGGTGTTTTTGCGTTGCTTATTGCACTGATCGCAGTGGTTTCAGCAACATACGCATGGTATATATACAACACAAGCCGTCATACAACAAAGGTCCGTATGGCAGCAGGAGCAGGCGTCAACCTGCAGATCAGCAATTCCTACAGCGGAACATATGGTTCGGCAGCAGTTCTGGACAGCTTTTCCGGAAGACTGAATCCTGTATCCACCAACCGGATCAGCGGCGGCTTCCAGAAAGTTCTGGGATTTACCAATGGAACCGAGAATCAGTCCAATCTCATCTGCGATCCGGGTCGGTTTTGTAGTACATAAAGTTGGAAAAAAACAGCCATCACAGGGTGAATACATTTTTGCCATAAGTGATAAGAAAAACCCGCAGGCAGAATACAATACAGCTAAAGGAAAAGAAGGTGATGTGCTGGATTGCACGAAGACAGACGGAACAACCATAACATTTACACCATATACATCAGATGCTTACTGCAGTTATAACCAGAACATCGGAGAAGTGACTCTCAGGAAGAATTCACTGAAATTATGCAGCATATCCGGGAATGATGGGGCTGCAGGAGAACCGGTTCAGATCGATCTGTATATCTGGCTGGAAGGCTGCGATGAGGACTGCACAGGCAATCTCAGCAGTCAGACGTTGAAGAATCTTTCAGTATCTTTTGCTGGAGTTGTGAAATAAGGGGGCAGTGTTTTGGATACAGATGTTAATCAGTTAAAAAGATCTCTGGTAAGAGCGATTGTGTGGATACTGCTTCTTCTGGCTGTTGCAACCGGATCTACCTACGCATGGTTCAGCGTGACCGGCATTAATTCAACTAATGTAACGCCGATGGCAGGAACCGTCAGCAAAGGAAACAGTTCACTTCTGATCTCCAACAGTGAATCAGGACCATTTGACAAGACCTGTGAACTGGTGTTAAGCGGAAATCCGGAATCTCTGAAACCGCTGTCAACTGAGAATCTGGAGAGCTTTTTCAAAGCTGTGGCGCAGAACAGGAAAGGAATTGCAACACTTTATACAAATGCAACCAGTTCCGCAGACCAGGATGCCATACATGGAACCATATATCTTCAGTGCAAAAATGCTCCATGCAAAGTATACTTCAACAGAGAAGATCTGAAGCTGGGAGATGATGCGCAGGCTCTGGCAGCGATGAGACTTGGAATGAAGATCACTTCCCACGAAGGTAGGAAAAGTTATCTATACAGGATTTGAAACGGTATAAAAGATTTCCGTCCTTATCCCTGTAAGCTTTCCATATATTTTGATCATTTTCCAATAATAGCCATTTCTTTTCTTTCTCACTTAAATTTCTTCCATGTATGGATTTGGAAAAAATATATCCGTCATCGGCCTCTTTCGTGGCAGCATAAATATTTCTGGCACAGTTAAGACCTTTGTCGGCGACTTGAAAGATTCCCAAATGGGAATCTTTTTTGAAAAAAATAAACTCAAAAATGAGAATCTATGGTATAATAAAAGATTATGAGGCAGTTATGCTGACGCGATTATATCTGCCGGAATGGCAAAAAATATTATAAGAGAGAATGATTATGAAAAAGATACATATTGCAGTTACTCTTATAATTATCTTCTTTATGGTAGCTGCATTATATATTTGCGGGAGATATGAGAATGCTCCCGACAGAATTTTTACAGGAAAAGTAAGTGCCCCGGAAGGTGAGTGGACGATTGATGCTTCCGACGGTGTTACGAAGGCGGAGGTCACTTTCAGCCTCTCAGATAGAGGGGAGCACGAGGAATGGGTGCTGCTTCTCAGATCCCATTGGAAAAATTATTATGTGCGTATGGGCGATGAGACGATCTATCACAGGAACGGAAAAAGAGATGGATCGGTGCATTTGTTTGATATTCCATCAGGAAACAGTCTGACGATCAGCTTTATCGGTGGGACGAAAGATAATCTGAAAGGCATTGAGAGCTCGGGGATATTGATAGGAGACAAAACCAGTATGTACAGACGGATCATAAAGGATAACCTTTATGCGGTGCTTATCGGTGTACTGTCGATTGTTCTTGGTGTGATGTGTATTGTCGCCTGTCTTTATATGAAAGCGGGAAAAACGGAGAAGATCTACCGTGCACTGCGGAATCTGGGAATCTGTATTTTGACCGAAGGAATCTGGGTGGTGACAGACTCACAGATTTTGCTGTTAGTCACTCAGCACACCAGTATTATTGAGCAGATATCATTCTTGTCCTTTTTCACATTGCCGTTCCCTCTTCTGGAATTTATCAAAGAGATCATGCCGGGCAAACACAGGATGCTGTCCGTGATGCGTAAGCTGTTTGTTTTTACCTTAGCCCTTTATCTGATAAATTATATCAGCGGATGTGATTTGATGATCATAATACTTATCTGTGAGCATCTGCTTATGACAGTAACACTTCTGTGCGTGATCTGGAATGGAATCAATGGGAACAAAAAGCATAAAAATCTTAAATTGCAAAGAGTTATTAATGGATGTGTAGCATATTGCGTTTTCAGCATTATAGCACTCGTTTTATTTTATTATGGAAATGTAGTGAGCTATTCCTATATCTATTCGGTCGGTATTGCGATATTTATCGCATTTTTGATCGATGCAGCCTGTATCGTGATGTATGAGCAGGTTCAGGAGAATGCCAATATCGAGATCTATGCAAGAATGGCCTATATGGATACGATGACCGGTCTTGGAAACAGAACGGTTAGTGTTACAGAATCGGCGGTGATGAGTTCGTGATTATCCTGAAAAACAAGACAGCCGAAGAAACAGAAGAGATCATAAGGCAAGTCAGAGCGGAGATTGAATTTGCCGATGAACAAAGTGACATTCCTATCTCTGTTGCAATGGGATATGTCTGGACAGATGCAGAGGAAAAGAATCTGCCGGAGCTGATCCATTGTGCTGACGAGAAGATGTATAAAGACAAAAAGAGGATAAAAGAAAATACACCTTCTGCATAAATGATAGGTTGGAAATGATAGAAATGTGCAATATATGATTACGAGGTGACGTATGAAATTACTGGTGACCGGAAATATCGGATATATTACAACAGAATTTATCGAGGAGGCTTTCCCTGAGTGTCAGATCCTTCTTCTTGGAGAGACTGAACAAAAGTCAAATCGCAATAAGAGTTTATCGGTATATCCGATGCCGAAGACGGAGGAAGAATTCAAAGACATTTTCAAGACGTATGAATTTGAGGGAGTGATTTATTTTTCTAATTATCTTACATTTCATGGGACGATGGAGGGTGAGATTGAGACTTTACACAAGCTATTACATTACTATAAGGGGAATCTGAATTCTAGGCTTCTGTATATTACAGGACCGGATAGTTTATATGAAGATACAACAGGAAAGACGCTGATGGTCCGCTCGGCAGAAGAGTTCTGCAGGCAATACGGCGAGCTGCATCAGATCGCTGTCAAGATTCTGCGTGTGCCGTATCTTTATTCCGGTACTTATGAGGAGGATTATTTTTTCAAGCTGTTCTCAACTGTGATCAATAAGAAGCAGATTACATTTGAAGAAGCACCGGCACAGGAGATGCATTTTCTTGCTTTGAGTGATCTTGGGGATTTATTATACAAGATTTTTGATAACTGGGGAGAGGGGAGCGCCTGTCTTCAGGTTCCGCAGGTATTTCATTTTACTTTTCAACAGTTCGGGGAGAGACTGGCACAGATGTTTCCGGCTGCAAACATTACCTATTTGTCAGATGTGCTGATCCAGGATGGGATATCTGATGACCACGTTCTGAGAAATGAATACGGCTGGTTTCCGAAGATTTCTCTTTTGGAGGATCTCACAGAAATTTATGAGGATTATTGTGAGAAAACGAACCATAAGACACGGAAGATCGATGTAGTAAAAACTTTTTTGAAAGTACATGATAAAATCGTGAAAATCGCGGAATTGCTGCTCACATTTTTTGTTTTTGAAGCACTGAACCGGGTGGCGGGAAATCAGGTGCAGTTTCAGATGATCGATCTGAGGCTTGTTTACATCGTGCTGTTCAGCAGTCTGTACGGCATTAATTACGGGCTTGCTGCAGCGGGGCTGGAAACACTTTCATTGCTGGCAGCATATACGAAAACCGGGATCGGCTGGACGACACTTTTCTACGAACCTTCGAACTGGATTCCGTTTATCTTCTATTTTGCAGTCGGCGCGATCTGTGGTTACATCCGACTGAAAAACAGAGATAATATTCAATTCATGAAAGAGGAGAATAAACTGATCCTGGATAAATTTCTGTTTATGAGAGAAATGTATCAGGAGACGCTTTCTGATAAACGGCAGTACAAGAAGCAGATTCTGGGAAGCCGTGACAGCTTTGGTAAGATTTTTGATATTACGAAAAAACTGGATATCATTCTTCCGCAGGAGCTTTTTATTGAAACTCTGCATGTGATGGAATCAGTTCTTGAGAATCATACATTTGCGATTTATTCAGTTGGAAAGAATCAGAGCTATGGACGTCTTGAGATCGCATCCCAGGGAATGACAGATGTGTTGAAAAAATCCATTTGTCTGGATGATTATCTGGAAGCGAAAGAGACGATTGTGTCCGGAAAGGTGTGGGTAAACCGGAATTTCCTGGACGGCTATCCGATGTATATGAACGGGATTCACAAGGATGGAGAGCTCGTGATGCTGATTTTCATTCAGGAAGTGGGAAATGAACAGCTTTCCCTCTATTATCTGAATCTGTTCCAGATTCTCTGCGGTCTGGTAGAAACAGCACTTTTGCGCGCACTGGAATATCAGGAGGCAATCAAGAACAGGCAGTATGTGCAGGGTACACGTATATTGAAGCAGGAGTATTTTGAAGAACGGCTGTATTCCTTCCATTCTATGAGGGAGGAGAATCGGGCATCCTATGTGCTTTTGAGGCTGGAGTATCCGAAGATGACACTGGAAGAGGCAGACACAGCGCTACAGGCTTCGGTCCGTGAAAATGATGTCTGGGGGATTTCTGAAAAAGGAGAGCTCTTCCTCATTCTTTCACAGACGGACAGAAGTTCCTTGCCGATCATTTTTGCAAGACTGGAAAATGACGGCTTCGTTTGTCATGAGATCGATACCGTGGAGAATGCAAATACAGGAGAAAAATTATGATTCAGACAGTGCTTGGAGTATTCCTGATCCTGTTACATATTGTCTGCTGTGTGCTGGTCTGGCTGGGGATAAAGACACATCTGCTGAAGGTGAAAAAATATCTGATGGCACTTGTGATCTTCGTTCCTTTCTGGGGAACAGTGTGCGTGCTGCTTTTGCATTTGCAAATGCTGACCAGAAGAGACAATAGGATAGAACCGGGAGTGGAAAAGCTTCGTGTAAATGAAGAGATTTATAAAAATATTTTTCAGGCAGTTTCGGATACGGACAAAAAGATCGTTCCGTTAGAGGAAGCACTTTTGATTAACGAACCGAGAGTGCGCCGTGAACTGATCATGGATGTGTTAAATGATGATCCGGAAGAATATATGGATCTTCTGAAACAGGCCCGCATGAATGAAGATGTAGAGGTTGTCCATTATGCGATCACAGCCATGGTTGAACTTTCCAAGGAATATGATTTTCGTTTGCAGAAGATGGAGAAGCTGTATGCGGCATCACCGGACGATCCGGAGATCCTGGAGCAGTACTGTGATTTTATGGAAGAGTATCTGAATCAGGGGATTCTGGAAGCCCAGATGGAGAGAGAACAGAGGGAACGTTATATCCGTCTTTTAAGACAAAAGCTGAAGGTGAAAACGACGCTCTCCACATGTGTGCGTCTGTTCCAAAATCTGATGAAAACAGGAGATTATGTTCAGGCGGAAGAGATTCTAGGGCTGATGGATCAGAAATGGCATCGGAAAGAGGAGTTCTGGATTTTGAAGATTCGGTATCTGGCAGAACGAAAAAAGGGAGCGGAGTTGCAGCAGTGTTTAAGACAGATGAAAGAGGAGCAGATCTATCTGTCGTCTAAGAGTAAGGAGGTATTGGCTTTTTGGCTGGATTAAAATCATTGAAAACATTTCCGTTTAAAAGTATGCTGGTGATCCTGGGTGTATTTTTGATGATCGCGGTCGTCCTTTTTGCTGAACGAAGTGGAATTCAATATACTGAAAAAAACAGAAAAGTCGCATATCTCAGTCAGGAAGAAGTGGTTACGGAACAGATGGCTGCGAAATCACTGCCGAAGACCTGTCTGGTACTTCGTAACAGTGAAGATGAGGCGAGTGTGGCTGCATGGGAGCAGTTTCAACAAATTTTTAAAGATATGAAGGTTGGAACAGATGTGGTAGACCTGCAGAGTGCATCCTCTATTCCAGATTATCATGCTTATGAAACGGTTGTTGTATTACTGAGTGATGTAAGTCCGTTGAAAGAGAATCTTATGGAACTGTGTGATTGGGTGTCAGAGGGTGGGAATGTACTTTTTGCCCTGACACTTCAGAAAACAGAGTATTCATCAGTGATTGAGCAGAAGCTTGGAATCATTTCTTCCGGATATGACAATACACTTGTAGACAGTATTTATTTTGAACCGGAATTTATGCTTGGCGGCGGACAGGCTTATGCAATCACGGATCCGTATGACTCTGCCTGGGCAGTGCAGCTGAGTGAGAATGCGAAGGTTTATGCGCATGTCAATGAAAAAAACGGTCAGCCTGTCATTTGGGAGAACCAATATGGAAAAGGGAAGTTTGTAGTAGACAACTTTGGACTGTATGAGAAAGCGGTGCGTGGATTCTATGCGGCTTCCTACAGTCTCCTTACTGATGTGGGGGTTTATCCGGTGATCAATGGATCAGCATTTTATCTGGATGACTTTCCGTCACCGGTTCCGGAGGGAGATGGTACTTATGTGAAGCGGGACTATGGAATGAGCATTAGTGATTTCTATATGGATGTGTGGTGGCCGGATATGCAGGAGCTTGCATCCGATCACAACATTCGCTATACCGGTGTGATTATTGAAAATTATGAGGATGCGACGGATGGAACGACTAAGAAACAGAAGGATACCAGACGTTTTCAGTATTTTGGAAATATGCTGCTTCATCAAGGTGGAGAGCTCGGGTATCATGGATACAATCATCAGCCGTTGAGTCTTTCAAATGTGGATTATGGTGACGTGCTTCCGTATGATACATGGAAAAATGAGGCGGCCATGAAAAAGGCTGTAAAAGAATTGATCCATTTTGGAGAGGATACATTTCCCAGTGTATCAATGTCAGTCTATGTACCGCCGTCCAATGTATTGTCAGCAGAAGGAAGGGAGATGCTCGCGAAAGATTTCCCGGAGATCCGGACGATCGCCAGTAATTATTTCACCGGTGAGTTTGCGTATGTGCAGGAATTTGAAGTTGCAAAGGATGGGATTGTAGAACAGCCGCGTATCATCTCCGGTGCAATTATCGATGATTATATGAAGATGGCGGCACTGTCGGAATTAAATATGCATTTTGTGAACAGTCATTTTATTCATCCGGATGATCTTCTGGACGAAGACCGCGGTGCAGCGCTTGGCTGGGAAAAGATGAAGAGCAACCTCGCTGAATATATGGACTGGCTGGTGGATTCGGCACCGTTCTTGAGACAACTCACCGGTTCGGAACTATCCGGTGCGATTCAGCGTTATGGAGCGGTTACATTTACAAAGACAGTGACAGAGCAGTCTATAGAATTGAAGCTTAAAAACTTCTATGATGAAGCATATTTTATGGTGAGGATCAATGAAGGAACACCGGGTGAAGTTTCGGGAGGAAAACTTACACATCTGACAGGAAATCTCTATCTGCTTCAGGCAAAGGAACCAACAGTAACTATTGAGAAATTAGAAGATTGAAATACAAAGCGGTAACACGCGACAGATAAGGAGTTAATTGTGAGAATCTGTCTCATATTGGAGGGGTGTTATCCCTACATATTTGGAGGTGTATCCACCTGGATGCACCAGTATATCAATGAAATGAAAGAGCATGAGTTTGTTCTGTGGGTGATTGGGGCAAATGCGAAGGATAAAGGGAAATTTGTCTACGAGCTTCCGAAAAATGTTGTAGAAGTTCACGAGGTCTTTCTGGATGACGCCTTGCGGCTGAAGGATTCAGGAAAAATGCTTCATGCCTTTACAGAGGAAGAGACGAACAGCCTGAAAGAGCTGATGCTGTGTAGACGCCCGAATTGGGAAATCTTGTTTCGGCTTTATCATGACCAGAAGCTGAATCCTATGTCTTTTTTAAGAAGTGAGGAATTCCTGAATATATTGACGGAGTGCTGTATAAAAGATTATCCATATACTCCGTTTGCGGATGCATTTCACACAATGCGTTCTATGCTGCTTCCGGTCCTTTATCTAATGGGAAGTGAAGTGCCCAAGGCAGATGTCTATCATGCAATCTGTACAGGATATGGCGGACTTCTTGCATGCCTAGGCGGGTATGTTTATAAGAAGAAAGTGCTGCTGACAGAGCATGGAATATACACAAGAGAGCGTGAAGAAGAGATCATTCGTGCAAAATGGGTACAGCCGGCATTTAAAAAGCAGTGGATTTCTTTCTTCTATATGCTGTCGGATATTATTTATACGAGAGCGTTTCTAGTCTCAGCATTATTTACCAATGCCATGCATGCACAGATCCAGATGGGATGTGACAAGGAGAAATGTCGTGTCGTTGAGAACGGAATCAACTATGAAAGGCTTTCCCCTATTCCATTGAAAGAGGAAGACGGATGGGTTGACATCGGTGCGATCGTGCGTCTGGCACCGATCAAGGATATCAAGACGATGATCTATGCGTTTTATGAGCTTTGCACGACAAGAGAGCATGTGCGTCTCCACATTATGGGAGGCGTCGATGATGAGGAGTATGCGCAGGAGTGCTATGCGCTGGTCGATCAGCTTCATCTGGAAAATGTGATCTTTACAGGACGAGTGGATATCATCTCTTATATGGAGAAGCTGGACTTTACAATTTTGACGAGTATATCGGAAGGACAGCCGCTGTCTGTTTTAGAATCATTTGCTGCAAGGCGGCCTTGTGTGACTACAGATGTAGGATGCTGCAGGGAGCTTCTGAATGGTAACGAGGAGGATCGATACGGAAAAGCAGGATATTGTGTTCCACCGATGTATCGAGAGGGGCTCGCGCAGGCAATGGATCAGATGTGCGCTTCCAGAGCTCGGAGACTCCGCATGGGGGAGAATGCACAGAAACGAGTGAAAGCATATTATCGAAAAGAAGAAATGATTGAAAAGTACCGGAAGATGTATCAGGAGGTGGAAGAGGCAGATGGCCGGAATCGGATTTGAGTTAAAAAAATTATTCCAGAAGCGCGGACTTGCAGCGACGGCAAAAGCGTATGGGTATGCAGGAGTGATCTGTACAGGTCCGATGCTGCTCGGTATCGTGCTGTTGGTAGGAATCGCTTTTATCTGCGATCATACCGGTGCGACGAGACATAACCGGGAACTTCTGAACTGTATGATTACTTACACACTTCTCGCTTCGTTGACCGTGACCAGTTTCTTCTCTATGGTCGTGACGAGATATATTGCGGATATGCTGTATGAAGAACGCCACGAGGCGGTGCTTTCTTCTTTCTGGGGTTCAACAGCGATCCTGCTTGTAGTCGGCGGAATCATGTATGGGATTTTTCTTCTGTTTTCAGGAATCAATCTGATCGATCAGTTTTTGTGCCTGGAGTTTTTCGGAGAATTGATCGTCACCTGGAATGCGATGAGTTATCTGACAGCGATCAAGGATTACAAAGGGATTCTTATTTCATTTATTACAGCGGTAGCGGTATCATTGTTGGTCGGATTCCTATTGATCCTGATTGGGATTCCACATGTAGAGGCGTTGATGATCGCAGTTACGATCGGTTATGGAATTATGCTGCTTTGGGATGTGACGCTGTTATACCGTTATTTTCCGCAGAGAGAGATCAGTGCATTTTTCTTTTTACGCTGGGTGGATCAGTTCCTTCCGCTTGCGTTTACAGGCTTGTTCACGAACATCGGACTATTTGCACATCTTGTTATCATGTGGTGCGGACCGATCCGTGTACATGTTCAGGGATTATTTTATGGTGCACCGTATCATGATGTACCTGCGATGATCGCCTATTTGACGATTCTTATTACAACCGTTAATTTCGTTGTATCTGTGGAAGTGAATTTCTATCCGAAATATCGGAATTATTATAGTTTGTTTAATGACAAGGGAGAAATCAAGGATATCCTGCAGGCGGGAAATGAGATGAGAAAGGTTTTAAACATGGAGCTGAAATATACGGCGTTAAAGCAGCTACTTACAACGGCACTGGCGATTTCAATCGGACAGCTGCTTCTGACATATCTTCCGCTTGGATTTAATGATCTTATGGAAGGATATTTTAGGACACTCTGTGTCGGCTATGGACTCTATGCAATTGCTAACACAATGATGTTGATCTTACTTTATTTTACAGATTACAAGGGAGCATTATTTGCAACAGGAATGTTCGCCGCGTGTACGACGACATTTACCTGTGTGTCTTTATTCTTCCCACAGGTGTATTATGGGTTTGGATTTTTACTGGGAAGTGCAGTGTTCTTTTTGATCTGTACACTGCGTCTTGGATATTTTATAAAAAAACTTCCGTATTATATTTTGAGCGTACAGCCGATTGTGGCAGAGGATAAAACAGGTTTCTTCACACGGCTTGGATGCTTTTTGGAAGAGAAAATAGAGAGGGGAGATAAGCTTGAAAAAATATAAATTACTTGCGTTGGGATGTGCCCTTTTATTAGGAATGTCCTGTTGCCTGACGGGATGTACCACCCCGGAGAAAACAGGGGATACTTCAAAGAAACAGACAGAACAACAGGAAGAGATAAAAAAGGCAGAGACACAGGATATCAACGACGTTCACCTCAGGGATAAGGATAGTCTCTATGAAAATGATGACGAGACAAGTGTTGTGACGATGTATCTCACCGTTTCCCGTGGAAATTCTTCAGAGGGAACGGCTCATACCTGGAAGGAGATTAACAGTTATTCGGCCTATGATTATGACAAGATGGGAGTAGAACGTTACCAGACAGCGGCGCTTCTTCAGGTTGGTGATGAGTCAGGTCCGCAGAGCGGGGAGGTTGGATATGGTGAAAATGTGCCGAATGCTACCGTGCAGATCAGAGGACAGACATCGAGCCGTAATTCGCAGAAAAACTATAAGATTGAGCTGAAGAAGAATAAGGGAACCTGGCGTGGACAGCGCACGATCAATCTGAATAAACATCAGACAGATGGAATGCGTTTCCGTAATAAGCTGTCCTACGATCTTCTGAAAGGGATACCGCAGCTGATGTCACTTAGAACCCAGTTTGTACATTTATATGTAAGAGATCTTACCGAGGGGGACAGCTCAGAATTCCAGGACTATGGATTGTACACACAGGTGGAACAGCTGAACAAGACAGGAATGAAGAACCATGGAATGGATTCGAAGGGACAGTTGTACAAAATTAATTCGTTTGAGTTTTTCCGCTATGAAGATGTAATAAAAAAAGAAGACGATCCGACCTATGACCAGAAAGCCTTTGAAAAGCTTCTGGAGATCAAAGGAGATTCTGACCATACAAAATTGATCGATATGCTTACGGATCTGAATGATAATTCAAAATCGATTGGTGATATCCTGGATCAATATTTTGACAGAGAAAATCTGACGTACTGGATGGCGTATCAGATACTGACCGGAAATGTAGATACACAGAATCGTAATACATATTTATATAGTCCACAGAATTCAAATATATGGTATCTGATCGCGTGGGATAATGACGGCTCTTTCATGAGAACCGAATACAACATTCAGAATCGTTTCGATCAGGGAAGTTGGGAATGTGGAGTCAGTAATTACTGGGGAAATGTTCTCTTTCAAAGATGTCTGCAGTCGGAGGATTTCCGTGAGGAACTTGACGCGGCGATCCAGGATCTGAGATCCTATCTCAGTGTGGATCGGATCAGTAGTATGATAGAGGAATATCGTACAGTTACTCAGAAGTATTTAAATCAGATGCCGGACCAGATGTATGCACCGTTGACTGAAGCGAAGTATGAAACAATTGCATCGGCAATCCCTTCAGAGGTAGAACAAAATTATGAACTTTATAAGGAGAGCCTGGAAAAGCCAATGCCGTTTTATATTGGAAAACCGGTGATCGAGGGAAATACGTTGAAGCTTAACTGGGATGCATCATATGATTTTGATGCAGAGACGATCACTTATACAGTTGAACTGGCAAAAGATTATAAGTTTAATGAGATCGTATTTCGTCAGGATAATATTCAAATTCCGGAAGTAGAAACTACAGTTCCGGCAGACGGCCAGTATTTTGTGCGTGTCCGTGCGACAAATGCATCTGGACAGACGCAGGATGCTTTTGATTATTATGTAACAGACGCAGGAAAGAATTATGGTATGAAATGTTTCTATATTACAGGCGGCCAAAATGTTGAGGAAGATATTTATGAGGAATGATTTATCAAAAGAACGCTTCCGTAATGAATGGAAATATCTGATCAGTACCAGTGAGAAAGAATTGCTGGAGCTGAGGATGAAGCATTTGCTGAAAAAGGATCCAAATGCAAAGGGAAATGGTTATATGATCCGCAGCCTGTATTTTGAAGATTATTTCAACAACGCTTATGCGGAAAAGGAATCTGGTGTCCTGATGCGAAAAAAATACAGGATCCGTATTTATGATTGTAGTGACCGTTCGATTAAGTTGGAGCGGAAGAAGAAATTCGGAAGTTATATTTATAAAGAAAGTGCTCCGCTGACAAAGGAAGAATTCTATAAGATCCTCGATGGGGATTATCAATTTTTATTAAGAAGTCCATATCCGTTGTGCAGAGAATTTTATGTGGAATGTGTCAGCAATCTCATGCGTCCACGTACGATCGTTGACTATGACCGTGTACCGTGGATCATGGATGAGGGGACAGTCAGGATTACATTTGACAGTGATGTGAGGGCAGCGGTTGGAAGTTATGACATCTTTGATCCGTCCCTTCCGACACTTCCGGTGCTTGAACCGGGGAAACTGGTTATGGAAGTGAAATTCACAGAGATGCTTCCACAGATCGTGCGTGACTTGCTTCCACCAAATGCACAAGAATTCACAGCAGTATCAAAATATGTACTCTGTTATGAAAAATCGCAGTATTTGCATGGATTTGAATATTGGAATGAAACACAGGAGAGAAAACTATTATGAGTATACAAGATATGATTAAGAAGTCGGTGCTGGAATCCGGCGTATTTGACAGCTTTAATGCACCGAAGATGGCAATTTCGCTGATCGTGGCGTTGCTTCTCGGAGCGGTGATCTATATGGTTTACAGCAAGTTTTATGTAGGGGTGATCTTCTCTCGGAGCTTTGCAGTTACGTTGGTCGGCATGACACTTCTCACTTGCATGGTTACTCTGGCAATCAGTACGAATATCGTGATTTCCCTTGGTATGGTCGGTGCATTGTCTATCGTACGTTTCCGTACGGCGGTGAAGGATCCGATGGATCTGCTCTATCTTTTCTGGGCGATCACGACAGGTATCACGACTGGAGCGGGAATGTATCCGTTGGCACTGATTGCAGCAGCGGTTATGATCATTATGATTTATCTGTTTTATCATAAGCAGCAGAAAGGCAGAATCTATATCGCCGTGATCCATTATCAGGGAGATGAAGCCGGTGATGAGATCATCCGCAGCTTTGGCAGAATGAAATACTTCATAAAGTCAAAGACGATGCGTGGGGAGAAAACAGAGATGGCAGTTGAGGTATTCTGTCGGCAGAATGATCTCGATTTCACAGAGAGGATCCGGAAGATCACAAATGTAGAAGATATTACATTGATCCAGTATAATGGAGAGTATCACGGATAAAATGAAAAGATTATAACTGGTTGATTCATTAAGAATATATATTCCTTTTCGTGGACAGAATGGATGGAAGTATTGAACTGAAGAGCAAAGCAGATGTCGGGACAACAGTTATTGTAAAAATTCCGTTCAAAATTGGCACACAGGATAAAAACAGTAATTTATCAGATAGGCCAGTAAGCCTTGATGATTATTCGGTAGAAGGCATGCGGGCATTGGTTGTGGAAGACAATGTGCTGAACATGGAAATTTCCAGATGTATACTGGAAGACAGTGGTATGGAAGTTACATGTGCAGCAGACGGGCAGGAAGCAGTTGAAATCTTCGAGAAATCTGCACCGGATTATTTTGGGGTAATTTATATGGATATTATGATGCCGAGGATGAATGGTCTGGATGCGGAAAAAATGATTGTTGCCTTAAAACAATGCATGGCAGATAATAGCGATGTAAAACTGCACGAAGATTTGTAGGAATAAAAAGACAGAGCATATAAAGTTGTTATATGGTCTGTTTTTTTTTATTCCTTAGAAGAAGCAGGCTGTGAAAATCCATATGTCTTTTTGGGACTGTCTGCAATCTGGATAGAGACAGGATGTATGCGGTAAAACAAAATACATGGACCCATACGACGGAAATTGCTCAGAGTAGCCTGTTTTATTTGTTTAACGAAAGGTGAGTCCCCTTGTTCACAAGGGTGTGCATCGTTAAATTGTATCATTTTCGTAGTGGCAATGAATGAAAAGTAGGCTGTTCCCCCAATCTTAATAAACCCTTTATTTTCAATGATTTTTACATTTTTATATACAGTTAGCCTAATCTGAGTTATAATGAGAACAGCCTATACGGGTGTACTCTATAACGATAACGCAGGAGGGCATTATGGCTATCGTTAAAAAAATGAAACAGCATCCGCCATTACCGCTGTCAAGATATGAGGTTGGCATCTATTGTCGTGTCAGCACTGCAAGCAAAACGCAGGTCGTGAACGTAGGTCATCAGCTGTCTGGCCTTATTTCGGATGTGGCTAATAGCCATCAGGCACGGCTGCATGACGTCTATTTGGACATTCAGTCTGGTAGGACATCTGATAACCGTAAGAACCTGATGCGGCTCCTGGACGATTGCAGAGTCGGGAGAGTGACTCTTGTGTACACCAAGTCCATCAGCCGATTTGCCAGAAATACGGTAGATGTTCTGACTATTGTTCGAGAACTGAAGAAGATGAATGTCCCGGTCTACTTTGAGAATGAGCAGCTGTATTCCTTTGACAAGGATGCGGAACTTGCGATCAGCCTTCATGGGGCTATTGCCCAGGGTGAGTCAGAGAACAAGAGTAAGAACATCAAATGGAGCTTGGAAAAGGCAGCTCAGAACCCGGATGCACAAATATATAACCGGAAATGCTACGGATACAGTAATGCCGAAGACGGCAGCCTTGTGATCAACGAGCCGGAAGCAGAAGTCATACGGCAGATATTCCAGATGTACCTGGATGGATATAGTGTAGGCGGGATTAAGAAGTATCTGGAAGGAAACGGCATTTTGACTTCCAGGGGAAAAACGACTTGGTCGAAGCGTTCCATCGAAACCATACTGACCAATGAGAAATATGTCGGTGATGTCATTCTCTATAAGACCTTCTCCCCTAACTTCCTGGAGAAGAAGCGAATACCGAACAATGGAGAGCATCAGAAATACATCCAGGAGGATCATCACCCGTCTATCATCTCACGAGAAACGTTCCGGGCAGTCCAGGAAATACGTGAGAGCAGAAGCAATATCGAGCGTCATGCAGATGGTACGGTAACCAGAAAGGCAAAGAGGTACACTGGGAGGAAAGGATAAAAGTTGACTAATGAGTTTTACAATTCGTTGTTTGGCGATTTGGTAAATCCCGATAAATTAGTTTTATAGGGAACAGAAACTTTGAATTTTATGGAGTGGACAGAAACAAACTTAGAACTTATTCTAATGTCCGAAAATGACATTGCTGAATTTAAGAAAAATGTACAGTGTGCATTTCAAAAAGGATTTGAAGATGTGTTTGGTAAATGTGAAGAAACGATTCTTCCAGAAAAGGACATAGATCAATCCTTAAATGGTAAAGGTTCAGTAGTATATAAAGCTGTGTTGGATGGAGAAACTGTTGGTGAATCTGTGCTCCTTATGAGACGGGCAAAGCGGTAATTGAACAGAGTTTGGAGAGAAAAAACGTATGAATCAAATTGTTTCGTTGTTTATGTTTAGTTTTGGTGATTATGAGAAAGTAAAACAGGATGTATGGGAAGAAAACTGGAAAGCCATGCGGCTGTATTCTGTTGTGGCGCTTGTTGCCTTTGGAGTCATAACGCTGGTGAGTGTGTTTTCTCTGAGTATCGGAAAATATAAATGGGTGTATCTGGTCTATACGTTTCTTTCTTTGGTCTATTTTTGCATTTCTCGTTGTCAACTTAGAAGCTTCTTGGGGAAAAAACTGGTTGTATACAGCTTTTTTGCCGCGCTGCTGCTGTTCGGCATTATTACGGGAACGCTGATTACACCGGAGGAGCTCACTGTCAACTACATTGTGTTCATGATGACAGCGCCGCTGCTGTTTACCGCCAGAACGGCGGTCATGAACGGGCTGATTCTGAGCAGTATGCTGCTCTATATCGGACTTGCTTTCTTTGCGCAGCACAACCCAATTCTATCCAAAAACCTAGTGGATGTTATTCTGTACGGGGTGCTGAGTATGCTTCTGACTGCCACGATGATGCGAAGCAAGCTCCAGAGAATCCTGTACCATAAGGAAAAGGAAACGTTGGAAGTCAGCAAGCGCGAATCGCAGGAACGAATCTTGAATTACGAGAGATTCCTCACGGACATGGTTCGGTATGCCGCTTCAGAAGAAAATCCGGACAAAGTACTGAATCAACTGGTGGAGTATATCGGACAGCGTGTGACCGCCGATCGAGCGTACATCTTTGAACAGAATGACCGCGGAACGTTTGACAACACCTACGAGTGGTGCAAAGCGGGCGTATCCAAAGAAAAAGATAACTTGCAGGATGTGCCGTATGAAGGCATCATTGAAACATGGTTTGCACAATATCAAGAATCCAACAATGTCATCATCCATGACATTGAAGAATGCAAAAAAACAAGCGAAGCCATCTATGAACGGCTGAAACCTCAGGGTGTCAATACCCTTGTGACAGGGCCAATCAAAATCAACGGCAAGATGGTCGGATTCTACGGTGTGGACAATCCTCCCGAAGAGAAACTGCATGAGATCTCGAATCTGATAGATATGATCGAGTTTATGATCTCTTTTATGATAAGACTGCGCGATAATGCAGATGCACTGGAGCACAGTGCATTATATGACCAGCTCACAGATTGTAAAAACAGAAAAGCACTGGATTGAGCGTACACAGAAAAGCTGGAGAAGTACTTTCCCCTGGCGGTTGTCATGTGCGACATAAATGGCCTAAAGGAAATAAATGACCAAAAGGGACATGACGCCGGTGATAAATTCATTGTGCAGACCGCACAGACGCTGAAATCTGTGTTCGGAAAGCGTCATGTGTATCGGTTTGGCGGAGATGAGTTCATTACGGTTCTGCCAAACATCACACATCCGGCGTTTCAGAAACTACTGGAAACGGCAAAAAGCCAACTGGGTGCTACCGCGTCCCTCGGTACGACGATAAGCGGCACAAAGGACACGGATTTTGAGTCGCTTCTGAAAGCCGCAGATGCGGAAATGTATGAAAACAAGAAGCAATACTACATCGTGACAGGAAAAGATCGGAGAAAGCACAGCTTGTGAGAGGGAAAGACCGTGAACCTGATAATTGAATTATAAAAAAAAGGAAGAGATATTGACCATGGCGCGTTGATATCTCTTTTTTCGTGAAAGAAAAGACTACTCTGCAATTGTCCATAAAATGAAGAGTAGCCTGATCCAATGCCCGGATGGAGGGTGATGCATCTCCTGTATTTAGGGGGTGCAATCGTTTCCTTGTATCAAAATGGTGGCTGCGATGAATCTCGTAACTACGAATCCGGGATGCTCTTTGGAATCTGCCAACAACGGTCCGTAATGGATTTTCTGGCGCGATCAGTTATATTACCTCTTTGCCATGGCAGGCTCTTGGATGGGGGCGTGATCTGGTCCATGGAATTGTCAATGGTATCTGGAATGCGATTGGAGCAGTCCGAAATGCGGTCAGCAACTCGTTCCTACCTGCATTTCTCCGTACCGGATGTTGGTCCTCTGACGGAATACGAAAGCTGGATGCCAGATTTCATGAAAGGTCTGGCGGCAGGAATCGAAAAGAACCGTGGCATGGTAGAAAAAGCAATCGGCCATGTATCTTCTGAGCTGGTGCTGACACCGGAGCTTGGCAATCTGAAATCCGGCATGTATGCGGGAGACTCGGATAGTGATGGCGGTGTGACGGTAAATGTTCCTCTGTTTTTGGATGGCAGGCAGATTGCTTCTGCAACCAGTACGATCCAGAGTCAGAGAAATACAAGCTATAAACGTTCCTTGGGGGTGGTGTAAATGAGACAGTTCGTGATTCAGGATGAAAAAGACAGTGTTGTGGCCAAGGTCGGCATGGTGCTATCTTCTGATATGAATGACCGCCTTCAGGGAGAAAAGATTCTCCAGTTTACAGCAATGATGGAGAATGGTCTGGAAAAGATGGAGGAAGAAAACGTCTGAATGATACCAACTCTGGTTGCAGAACTGGAGGAGGTAAATGCAGCAGATGTCGAAAGGCACCTGATTTTCAGTTAAGGAGGAAGATACGATGGGATTTACCTATACAGCAAAGAACAACATTTTAAATGGTATGATGGGAAGAAGCCAGTATGCGACATTGGCCTCCACCTGCATGATCGGTGTCGGAACGATGGAAGGCGAGGTGTTTGTGGAGCCAGACTCGACCGCAGGGTACACGCGGACACTTCTTGGAAACTATCAGTCCTCGGATTCGAAGTGCATGGGGGAGCCGGTACAGGGAAACATCAAAAATTCCAAGATTATTTATCTGCCGGAGGCGATTGCAGACTGGGGTACAGTGACGCACTTTGGACTGTTTAATTCTTCCACAGCAGCAGAGCCTTTTTTTACAGGAGAACTGAAAACACCGATTGAGATTACTACCGGATATGTACCGATTTTTCGTGTTGGTACACTTTCCATTACGATCATTTAAGGGAACACGATGGCAAAATACATTGAATTATCTGCGGATGAAACGATCAGTAACAGTGAAATGATAGGGAAAAATGTGGTTCTTCCGGTTGTGGTGGAGCCAGAGACAAAAGCAGAAAAGGGGGATGCATGCGATGGCAGTGACTAAGAATTATGCAAACACCATGCTTCATGATAAGCTGACAGCGATTGCGGATGCAATCCGGGAAAAGACAAACACATCCGAAAAGATCACGCTGGCGAAAATGCCGGAAATGATTGCATCCATCACAGACGGCGGTGTGGAGGAGTTTGTCAACTTTTATGATTATGACGGGAAGCTGCTCCGGCAGTATCCGATTGCGGATTTTGCCGGACTCCCTGCACTGCCTCCTTTGCCGGATAACCTTCCGGGCTGTCATTGTGTAGGATGCGAATTGGCATTTCTACTGTTGATAAAAATGGAAATGAAACGTTAAGATTCGTTTATGCACCATCAGAGCCGACAGGATATGGAAATGATGTTTGTTCAAAGAATAACTCCATTACTGGTTGGATCACTGTTTCAAACGCGAGTCCAATTGCAAGTGGAATTGATTATAACGGTATTATTCTGAAAGTTTATGTATGGCTTGAAGGAACAGATTCAGATTGTATCAATATGGCGGCTGATGTTGTCAATGAAGATTTATCTTATGATGTTACACTTCATATGGTCGGAGTAAACTCAGATAATTAATATAGTTTCTAAGCTAAGTCATGGAAAAGAGATTATCTTATGCCATGGCTTTTCTTTTAGCCTAATTTTCCCTATTGTCTACTATCCCCAATCTCCTCCACGTATTTTCGGTACATCTGATGAATTGCTATTTCCCCGACTTCTGGTATAGTCATGTAACTGAAAAGAGAACTTCAGAAGGGAGAAATGCAATATGCGAAAAAAGCAGGATATCATGTGGGAGCAAAGTACACTTTGGGAATCGGTGGAGAAATGGGGGACTAAGTATTTGAATAGGTACCACACTCTTTTTATTGACGGATACACAAAAATAAAGATATAATTCTTACTAGAAGATTAACGAGGAGAAGTTGTATGAGTCAGGACATTATTAATAATCGTTTTTTGGAAGAGTCGGTATTTGCTATTGCCGATGGATACTGCGTGATCAATCTTACAAAGAGTATCGTACGTGGTTCCATGTATCAGGTAGTTAATGGAAAAAAATATAATCTGAATGAACAATTAGGTTTGCCGGAAAATTCAAACTTACAGAGTCTGGTAGATGCATGGGCATTGACCATACCTGAGGAAGGTCTTAAAGATTTTCTGCACGAGTTTGACAGAGAACGATTATTAAATCGGTTTGAAAATGGTGAACGGCATATATCGTTCCGATACTGGACCAGGACTGCTACTTTTGAGCCCATGCTTGCAGAAGATCACATGGCCCTGTACCGTGAAGAGGAAACTGGAGATGTCATTGCAGTTAATTATGTTCTTGACCGTACAGAACATTACCGCTTAGAGGAAAAAGAGCGGGCACTGGAAAAATCAAACAGAGAGTATGCGAAGCTTCTGGCAGAAGAGAAAAAGCATACGGCTATGATCGAGGAATTGACAAAGAAACTGCAAAGTCAGTTGGAGTTGTTTACCGTATCCATCCCTGGCGGCGTCAAAATCAGTAATGATGACCCGGAATACTCTTTCAAATATGTTTCAGAACAATTTGCAAATATGCTCGGTTACGCAACACCAAAGGAACTGTTGGACGCTTCTGGCGGTAATATTATCGGCCTTGCTCATCCAGATGACGTGAAGGTCGGCCTTGCAGATGCATTAAATCAATATACTCATTCTGATCATTATGCTACTATTTACCGGATACGCTGTAAGGACGGCACATACAAATACATCGAGGATCGTGGACAGAAAGTAATAAAGGAAGACGGAACCATTGAACATTGGAACCTCATGCTGGATAAAAATGACTTCATGCACAAATCAATTGCCTTGGAAAGTGAAAAGAAAGCAAATAAAAGCAAGTCTGATTTTCTCTCCAGGATGTCTCACGATATGAGAACCCCGTTGAATGGAATTATCGGATTGCTGAAGATTGCTGAGAAACATTTTGATGACAGGGAATTGGTCCTGAAAAATTTCAGAAAAATGCAGGTAGCTGCAGACTATCTATTGTCTCTTATTAACGATATTCTTCAGATGAGCAAAATTGAAGATGGAAATGTACCTCTGACGCAGGAAATCATCAACTTTGAGGAATTAAGTCAGGATGTTCTGACTATCATAGAAGAGCGGGCAAAAGACAGAGGAATCCAGATGCAGTTCCGTGCAAAAAAGGAAGGGCTTCGATATCCTTTTATTTATGGAAGTCCGGTACATTTAAGACAGATATTTCTTAATATTTATGGAAACTGTATTAAGTATAACCGGATTGGCGGCAAGATAATAACGGTGTCAGATTATACAGAAGCTGTTGACGGAATTACGACATATGAGTGGACTATAACTGATACTGGCATTGGTATGAGCAGAGAATACCAGGAGCATATATTTGAGCCGTTTTCGCAGGAAAGAGAGGATGCAAGAAGTACACAGCAGGGAATTGGACTGGGAATGGCGATTGTAAAAGGTCTGATTGAAAAGATGGGTGGAACTATTGAAGTTAAAAGCGAAGAAGGCATTGGCTCAACCTTTATCATCAGGATTCCGTTTAAACTTGCTCCCGCACCAGATACAGTAAAGAAAACAGCGGCACAGATGGATATCAGCGGATTAAACTTATTGCTGGTGGAGGATAATGAACTGAATGCAGAAATTGCGGAAACGCTGTTGTCTGATGAAGGTGCAAATCTGACAGTTGCAGAAGATGGACTGCAGGCGGTCAGAATGTTCCAGGAGAAACCGGAAGGTTATTTTGACGCAATTCTGATGGATATCATGATGCCTGTAATGGATGGGATTACTGCGACAAAAACAATCCGGTCACTGAAACATCCAGATGCTGAGACGATCCCGATTATTGCCATGACAGCAAATGCATTCAGAGAAGATAAAGAAAAGTGTCTGGCAGCAGGAATGAATGCTCACTTGGCAAAGCCTATAAAAATTGAAAACATAAAGAGAATTTTGTGTGAATATTGTGTGTAGTGGTTGCAACTTCTCAAATCCGTATACCTATTTTTCACGTTCTGTAGGATATTATAACGTAAATGTAAAACTGGCAGGTATTTCTGCTGAATAAGACAGCAAATATGAATTAAAAGGTCATGGCACGAACCATGGCTTTTCTTTTATCCTAATTTTCCCTATTATCTACTATCCCCAATTTTCTCCACGCATTTTCGGTACATCTGATGAATTGCTATTTCCTAAACTTCTGGTATTCTCATATGCCTGAAAAAACAATCAAAAAATGTTTCTATTTCCGAAATCCTGCATATACTACTGATGGGCGTGGAAATTTCAGCTCTACAAAATTCTTCAGAGCTATTGAACTCTGGAGATTTTGTGATATAATGATTTTAGAGGATAGCGGCGATGACCAGCTATCGCGGTGATGAAGCAATTGACTGGTTCGGTTTCAGCCGATTGTGGAGCCAGACCGTGGGTTATGCGGTAACCACAAGCCGAATAGATTCTTTGAATCGAAGAAAAACGCTTAGTAAGAGCCTTGCTTCGGCAAGGCTCTTATTTTGTGGAAAAGGAGATGGTGTGTATGGAAAATAATGATTACGGATTACTGTATGATGCAGCCGTTGCGTGGAAAGAACTGACAGAATATTATTATGTTTTTACATTTGGCTACAAACAGCAACTGTACACAATTCATCTATCATTTCCATCTGAAAAGTTTCCACATCTTGCAGGCTTTCAATATTTGAAGGATATCAATTTGCCACGCTTCAACCCATCTAAAACAATGAATATGATTCTTTCAGGGAAAATCAGCCACAGTCAAATTGAAAAAGGTTCACAATACGAAGAATCTGTAAAACCGCGTCTGGAAGCATTGATACGATTAAAGGAAACGCTGGAACAGGATTTTCAGTTACATTCTTATATGCCTCGATTCTATTCTTTCACTACGCAAATTAAAGCAGATTATCTGATTTCCAGTACAACAGCACCAGTGGATTTTATATTTATTATTAAATCCAGTTCATTTGAAGAGATTTCAATTTGCGATTTCGTGTGTTGCTCTGCTTTTACGCAGACGAAGCGAGACTACCGTGAAAACCAGCGCCCAAGAAGTATTCTGAAAAAAGAGCGGGTACATATCGCAACCAATACAACTACGGTGCTACTTGACCGTCTGAATAGGTAACAATAAAAATACATAAATATACCAGACACATCTCATATAAGAGTATGTGTCTTTTTTATTGATAACACAGATAAATTGCTGCTAATCCCTGACAATGCAAGTTAGTATACGGATATACGATCCGAAAGCCTTATGAAAGCAAGCCACAAAATCGCTAAACAGTTGTTTTTATAGGATTATGGGCGAAAAAGTATCATCGTTCAGTAAGAAATGTTGCCATGGCATTTCTTTTCCCGTTTCTAAAAAAAATGCAGATACAAAAATTTATCAGTTTGAATCTGCTTATGTTAAACGCTATAAATAACTTTTTTTGTGCCCATTGCCACCTTTTGATTGTTTATCCAATATGATATGATATACTAAAATATAGACAAAGCACATACCATTTCTGTATGGTTTGAGAACTTTAATAACCTTCTGAAACAAATATTTAATGATGAATCTGTTGAGATGGTTTTTGATGAAGATACCTTCAAATTTTCTATTGCCATGGATGGACGAGAACCATTCGATTTTAATACGTTTTCAAGTGGTTATGCAGCCATTCTTGATATTGTAGCTGATCTGATTATCCGTATGGAAAAACAGATAAATTGATCTTTTGATTTCAATATTCCGGGAGTTGTTTTGATTGATGAAATTGAAACACATTTGCATCTCGAATTACAAAAAAATATTATGAAACTGCTCACCACAGTATTTCCAAACATGCAGTTTATTGTATCCAGTCATTCTCCATTTATCCTTAACTGTTTGGATAATGTTGTTATTTATGATCTGGAAAAAAATATGTTTGTAAAAGATGGCCTGTCGAACGTGCCATACAGTGGAATTGTTGAAGGATATTTTAAGGCAGATGATTATCCAACGAGTTAAGAAATAAGTTTGATGCTTATAAGGCACTTGTAAACAAGTTAAATCTTGATGCTGATGATTATGAAGAAATTGCAGACCTTGAAAAAATTACAGGCTTTGATCAGAAAAGAATCGAGATTTGCAGCTTTCAAAAGATGCTATATCCGGGAAAATAAGAAGCAATTTATAAACTATTTATAAAGAGAAAAGAAATAATGTTAAACAAAGAAAAGAACAAAAGAGTTATCGAGTCTGTAGACCAATTTTATAAATTTAACCATATCAACTCTGAAAAATATGCTTCAGACCAAATGGAAGCCTACAGGGAAAATAAAACATACGATGCGCAGATCGCACGGGCAGATCTGGAAGAAAAAGTTGGCTGCTGGATAGAACGGTTTAATGAGAGTGAGAGAGAATATTTTTTCTCTTTGTTTGAAAATTACAACTACATATCAGAAAATGAATACAAACACCGGATCTGGCAATTATCTGAAGCGATATATGAGGAACTAGAGGAAAAACAAATTGCAAGAGAAGAAGTTTTGTTTGTTACTGTACCAAGTCCCAAAGGTGTAAGTTGCGGTGGAGATCAACTGAGGAGTCATCTGCTGTGTGCGAATTTGGACTGGGGTATGGATAAAAATCTGATCATAGCTGATATTGAAAAAATGAATCCCAGTTTACTGGTCGGCAAGAAAGCGATAGTTTTTATTGACGATATATTGGGAACTGGATTTTCTATACGAGAAACGATTGAGAATTTTGCAGAATACTGTGGAGAAAAAAATCTTGATGATTATCTGATTTATGTAACCGGAATCCTGATAACAAAGCGGGCAGTGAGATATTTAAGTAAGAAAGTTCGAAAAACTAAAGTCTTTCAACTTCAGGGAGAAAAAAACAGTATAAAAAACTGTATGACTGGTGGGTATATTTTTAAAGAGGAAGAGAAAAGAAAAATAGAAAAAATCATAGAAAAATATGAAAAAGAAATAGGTATAGAAGGGGAAAAGGATTTTACTATGGGATTTGGAAAATGTAAGATCCTGTTGTCTTTCTTTTATAACACGCCTAATAACACGCTTTGCTCTTTTTGGAAATGCACGGACAAAAATATCCCACCATTTCCCAGGGATAAAGACAGAAGGCCAACACTGGATATAATTCGTAAAAGAAAGAAAAGAAATACAGATAATGCATATCTGAAAGGTTGTTTTGATTCTTATGAAAATGTATAAAAGATTATTACTAACATATATTAATAAATACAACAGGCTGGATCTTTCTGCTTTGGCAGAAGAATTAAGGATGACAGAATGGCAGATTGCAGAAATTGTCAGTTCACTGAAGAAAAACGGATTTTTTACTGTGAATGATCAGAAATATGAGTTAAGTGAAAAAGGAAAAAAGTGGGCATTTCCGATATGGAATGACTGGTCTGTTTACTATCAGGAAGAAGAGTGGAAAAAACAGAAGGAATTTGTATGGGATTATTTATACATTCCTGAAAATATGATATAATCTGTTTCAAGAGTAATTGAATTGAGGTGTAGTCGCCTCCTTGATGAAGGTGGCTAACATCCGAGCGGAACAGGTTGCTCGCTCATTGCATTCGTTCGTAACCTGCCCCGCTCGAATGATTTTGGCCGCTTTTATGATACTACAATTACTCTTTTTTTATTAGGAGCATTATGGGCAAATATAAATATATTGATCGATTGAGACAGGCAATGGAAGGAAAATATTCAGAAGAGTACATCAATTATTGTGCAGAGTATGCCGCAAAACTTCTGGACAAAAATCTTCCTGTAATTTATGATGCCAGACATGTAGATGAAATTTTGAGATTGCATGGCATAAAACCGGACTGTTATCACATATTTGTAATAGCCGGGAAGAATAAAGAGAGAAAAATCACAGCACCCAGCCGGGAGATCAAACAAAGACAGCAGTGGATACTTGAGGAAATTCTGGAAAAACAGGATGTGAGTGATAACTGTCATGGATTTGTAAAAAAGAGATCCATTTTGACAAATGCGAAAATGCACATGGGACATAAAAATATTCTGAATCTTGATATCAGAAATTTTTTTCCATCAATCACAGAGACGATGGTAATATTTCAGTTTCAGCAGATGGGCTACAGTAAAAGTGCAGCAGAAGCTCTTGCAGGAGTATGCTGTTATGAGGGAAAATTGCCACAGGGAGCACCGACAAGCCCATATATGTCCAATCTTATTCTGAAAAATATGGATCAGGATCTGGAGAACTTCTGTCAGAAAAAAGGAATTACATATACCAGATATGCAGATGACATGTCATTTTCCAGTAATGAAGAAATTGAGGGATTTTTTAAAGACATCAAATTTATTATTGGAAAATATTCATTTGAAATTAATGAAAAGAAAACCTGTTATTATCAGGATCCATACAGAAAGATAGTGACAGGTCTGGTAGTAAAAGAAAATGAAGTCTGCATACCCAAAAAATTCAAAAGAAAATTTCGGCAGGAAATATATTATTGCAGACATTTAGGCGTACAGCGACACCTGGAAAATACAGGAAATCAGGAACGGACCGGCTTCAGGGAATATATGTATGGAAAAGCATACTTTATTGCAATGGTAGAACCCGAAGCCGGAAAGAAATATCTGGAAGCACTGGATGAGATAGAATGGGGATATTAATGAAATATTGTATTCTGACAATGCAACCTGACATACGCAAAATACACAGATTTTCTATCCAACATTATTGACGTATGAAAAACTTCGTGGTATTTTATTTTTGATAAAAATGGAAAGTATTTCAAGGCAAACCTGCTGAAAGGCAGGGACGCAAAGCCAGAAGGGGCTAAAATCAGTGTGATGTTAAAGAAATATAGTAGGGACGCTGGCAGGTTTTGGAAGGTGTCCTTTTTTGTATGCAAAAATGGATAAGAAAACTGGCAGGGATAGGTTCTCTGTATACAGATAAAAGCAGGATAACGAAGCATGAAACAGAGTGAGGATTTTTATAAAATGGGAAATTATGAAGACAAAATATATTCTTTAAGTGAGACTGTACCGGGACAGACACAGGCCATGTCACAGGCAGTACAGAAAACACTGGAAAATAATGGCGGGGTAGGCATAATGACAGGATATTATGACCAAAACCTGTCTGTTTTATCCGTGAGCAATCTGCTGTTACATAGTACAGGATATACATTCGACTCTTTTATGAAGCAGACAAACGGCTCATTGAAAAATTTCTTTTATGGCGAGGAAGATATACTGGATCGAGATCGTTTTTTGCAGCTTCACGGAGCAGGGGAATCACAGATCCTTACAGCAGACGGTACAGTGAATAATGTACGGCTTTATAAAGAAGATGCGACAGATGAGGCGGGCAGACAGATCTGGGTTATGTCCGTACAGGTCAACTGGGATCATGTAAATCTGGCACTGCTCAATGAGGCTATCTGTTCCGGCTTCTGGTATTTTGACTGTGACGAAAACAGTGAGATTGTGAATGCAAACTGGAGTCATGAATTCCGAAAAATGCTTGGCTATCATGACACTCTGGACTTTCCGAATAAACTGGAATCCTGGTCAGATCTTCTGCATCCACAGGATAAAGAAAGAGTAATGGTGCAGCTTCAGGCGGCAATTAAGGATAAGACGAACCAGATAAAATACCAGGTAGAGTATCGTATGAGAATGAAGGATAATCAATACCAGTGGTTTCGGGCATCGGCAGAAGTAATACGCCGTCTGGATGGTTCTGCCAGCAGGATTGCCGGGATTTTTATTAACATTGATGGGGAGAAAAAAGAAATCATGCAGGCACAAAAATCTGCTGCTTTCCACCGGGCTTTTACGAAAGCAGATCTGTGCGAGTATTATGTGAATCTGGAAGCGAATACTTTTGATACCTTTAAGGTTGAAACATCCCTGATGACAGTCTTTGAACAGAGTCATACATGGGATGAACTGATCCGGCATTTTGTGGATTCCTATGTTGTGGAGAAAGATAAGAAGGCGGTATCCTCTTTTTACGACCGTGGTTATATTGCAGAAAGGCTGAAGGGTCTGGAAACCGAATTGGCTTTGGAGTGCCGTATCACTCTGAATGGAGAAGAACGATGGGTCCGTAATGTGATCATACGCGGCGAGATAGAGGATTCAGAATATGCCATGATCTTTCTGCGGGATATCACAGAGACAAAGATGGAGAGTGCACGGCATCTGCAGATGGCAGCGGATAATGCTTCCATGGAGCAGCTGATCCAGAGTATTGTGCGTCTGGTTGACCGTTTTGTTGTCTGTGATCTGGAAAATGACAGATATGAATTCTACAATCTGAATGGACAGATGATATATAAACCTCTGGGATTTTATCATGATTTTCAGATGCAGGTTCTTGAAAAATATAAGACACTGGAACCATTGGAAGCTATAGATATCCTGATAGCCCCGGATAATATTCGGAAAAAACTGAAAAGTGAAAATGATATTTATAAGTTTGAGTATTGCAGCCAGGATGAAAAGACTTATAAGATCGCTTCTTACATACCCCTGGAATGGGAGGATGGAAAACTGGTAAAAGTATTGCTGGCATCCATGGATGTGACACAGGAGAAAAAAGCAGAGATTGAATCCCGTCAGGCACTGAAAGAGGCTTACTGTTCTGCAGAAAATGCTAATCGTGCGAAAACAGAATTCCTTTCCAATATGTCTCATGATATCAGGACACCAATGAACGCCATTGTGGGTCTGACAGCGATCGCAGGAGCAAATATTGAGAGTCAGGACAGAGTTATTGAATGTCTCGGCAAGATTACAGAATCAAGCCGTCATCTGCTGGGGCTGATCAATGAAGTGCTGGATATGGCACGTATCGAAAGCGGAAAAATGACGCTGGCACAGGAAGATTTCAATCTGTCAGAGCTGGTGGATAATCTTATTACGCTTACGAAACCGGTGCTTGATGAACATAAACATAATTTTGATATACATATTAATCACATTGAACATGAGGATGTCTGCGGTGACAGTCTGAGGATTCAGCAGGTGTTTGTGAATCTGATGAGTAATGCGATCAAGTATACACCGGATGGTGGGAATATTATTTTTTCTATAGAGGAAAAGCCAAATGGATTTTCAGAGCTTGGATGCTATGAATTTACGATTGAGGATAATGGAATCGGTATGTCACCGGAATTCCAGAAAATCATGTTTGATCCTTTCAGTCGCGCAGATGATCACCGGACAACCAGAGTTCAGGGAACTGGTCTGGGAATGGCGATCAGCAGAAATATTGTTAATCTGATGAATGGTAATATTAAAGTGGAAAGCACCTTACATAAGGGAACCAGAATTACGGTAACGATTTACCTGGAGCTTCAGGAAAAAGAAAAAGCACAGGACAAAAATCTGATGAATCTTCCTGTTCTGGTTGTGGATGATGATAAGACATGCTGTGAAAGTACAGTTGCCACACTGAAAGAAATCGGTATTACAGGTGAATGGGTTCTCTCCGGCAGAGAAGCCGTTGAGCGTTGTTATGCACGCCACGAGTTGAAGTGCGATTATTTTGCTGTTATTCTGGACTGGAAGATGCCGGATATGGATGGAATAGAAACTGCCAGACAGATCCGGAAGCGTATAGGTAAAGAGATTACCATCATTGTACTGACATCTTATGAATTCAGCGAGATTGAAGACGAAGCAAAGGCTGCAGGTGTAGATGCTTTTATTGCAAAACCGCTGTTCCGTTCCAGGCTGACGGCAACATTGCGGCAGTTTACTTCGGACAGAAAAGAAAAAGCAGCAAGAAATTATCTGCAGAAGCTGTCAGAAGCAGATTATACAGGAAAAAGAATTCTGGTGGTTGATGATAATGAGTTAAACAGAGAAATTGCTGTTGAAATTTTACAGATGACAGGGGCAGAAGTGGAAACAGCAGAAAATGGAAAAGCTGCAGTTGAAAAAGTGGAAGTTTCTCCGAAAGGCTTGTATGATCTTGTTTTTATGGATATCCAAATGCCTGTCATGAATGGTTATGAGGCAACCGCAGCGATCAGGAGCCTTCCGGGTGAACAGGGAAAACTGCCGATCGTTGCCATGACTGCCAATGCTTTTGCAGAAGATGTACAGCTGGCAAAAAACACAGGCATGAATGGACATATCGCAAAACCGCTGGATATGAATAAGCTGAATGATGTCCTGGAAAGCTGGCTGTAATTGATTCCCGATTATTGAATTAATGATTTTAGCAGGAAAGAATGAGGAAAATACGAGTATGAAAAAGGCAAAACATTATCTGATAGCTTTATTGTCAGGGGTGCTTGTGGCAACTACTGTTTTGTCTGGCTGTGGACAATCTGAAAAAGCAGTATCTGAAAATGATGATCACCTTACTGTGTATCTGTGGGAAAATCGTTTAATGAAAAATATTGTACCCTATATCTATGAGCAGTTTCCGGATCAGGATATTGAGTTTATTACCGGCAACAATGATACCGATCTATACAGCTATTTTGAAGAACATGGTGAACTGCCGGATATCATAACTGTACGTCGATTCTCAGGAACAGATGCACAGGATCTGGAGCCGTATCTTATGGATTTTGCTTCTTATGATGTGGTTTCCAGGTATTACTCCTATGCATTGCAATATTATAAAAATTCAAAAAATGAGATTCAGTGGCTTCCTATCTGCGGTATGCCGCAGACGATCATTGCCAACAAGACATTGTTTGAGCAGCTCGGGATCAAGATACCGGAAAATTATAGGGAATATGCACAGGCGTGCCAGCAGTTTTATGATAATGGTATAAAACCTTATTCTCTGGATCTTGCAGAAGACTGGTCTGCTCATGAGGTGATCCAGACCGGTGCAATTGGTGAATTCATGAGTCTGGATGGAATCAAATGGAGAAGTTCAGCTGAAAGTTCATCAGGGGATATCGCGTTTGATGACACATTATGGGAACGTATTTTTTCAGAAACCAATACATTTCTGAAGGACTCACATTTTACGAAAGATGATATCAGTGTTGATATTAATACAGCAACTCAGAGATTTCTCGAGGGAAAAGCAGCAATGTTTCATGGATATCCGGCACTTATGCAGGAATATCAGGAACAGATGGGTGCAGAATTAACCCGTATACCGTTTTTTTCACAGATTTCGGATGAATCTTTTATAAATATGACCCCTTCTCTGAATATTGCATTCAACAAAGACCTGGAAAAAGATCAGGAAAAACTGGACCTGGCATTCGATGTCCTGGATCGTATGATTTCAAAAGAAGGACAAACGCTGATTGCAGAAGGAAAGGGTGTAATTTCATTAAATGTAGATGTTCCAAACATGATGGAAGATGTACCTGGCCTTGAAGATGAAATTAATAATAATTCTGTTTATATCCGATATTCTGCTCAAAAATCATTTGATGCCAGCCTTAAGGCTGTTCACGGATTATTGTCAGGGGAAATGGATGAAACACAGGCGTATGATGCTTTTCGCAGCACAATGAACAGTAAGGATTCAAAAGAAAAAAACACAGTAAATTTTGAAAATGAATATTCTATTTCACTAAATGATAAAAACGGTCGTGATGCGGCATCTTCTATTTTAACTACGATCAGAGAAGAAAATGATGCTCAGCTGGCTTTGGTACCATATTATTATTTTACTTCTTCCATTTACAAAGGGGAGTGCACCGGCAGCCGGGTTGCTTTGATGACAGCAAAGAGTTTAGATACACCATTATATCTGGCAAAAATCAATGGCAAAGAGGTTTATGAACTTGCGGAGAAATATCTTGCTGATTCTGATGAGAAATTTCATGTAACCAATAAATATGAATTACCAATTGCATCCGGTATGAAAATAATCGTCAGTCAGGAGGAAAACGGATTCTCATTACAGGACATAGAAGTAAATAAGAAAAAAACAGACAAAGACAAGGAGTACTCTATTCTTCTTACAGACACCACAATGTCTGTTTTGAAAAAAATAAATCCGGAATGTGAGATCAGGCAGCTTAAGGACACAACATTATCAAGTGCATGGACTGCAGCAATGGCAAACGGACAGCAACCGTCAGCACCGGAAGATTATATAGAGGTTGAAAAATAAAAGTGGGAAAAGAACAAGCGATAACAAAAAGAAAAAAGATCATAGTACCATTGTTTTTTTTAATTCTTATACTTTTAAGCTTAATTTTTGTAAAGCTCCTTTTGAACAGGATGAACAGCTATATCGCGGAAAACGGGAAAAGCAATATGGGAGCTGTTGTTGAACAGATACAGCAGACCTATGATCTGCAGGTGAATGGATACTACAGCCAGCTGCATTTGCTTGAGGATTTTCTTATTCAAGAGGAAGTGAGATCTATTGAACTGGATAGAAACAAGAAGTTCTTTGAGGCATGGCAGAAAGAATCTGAAAGTACACTTATATTTCTCCAGGAAAATGGAAAGGCAATAACCACTGATGGAACAAAACTTCGGGTTGACATGCCAAGTAAATTTTTGTTGGATTTGAGGAACGGATATAATATTGGAAAATTGGTTTCTCTTGATTACAACCAGAAGAAAAAAGATGGTTATCTGGTTGCAATTCCATGTCAGGAATATACGATTAATGGGGAAACTTATACGGCAATTGGAACCTTGTATGATCATTCAAAATTAGATTCCATGTTAAGTGTGAAAAGCTATAACGGGAATGCGTATCTGTTTATGCTGGATAACGACGGAAATATTACTTATACAAATCAGAAAGAAGATAAATTTTTTAGGAACTATTTTTTGTTAAAGCATTTAAAAGGAGATCAGGCTATCACTGAGGAAGAGGCTGATTCTCTTCAAAAAAAGCTGGATGGCAGAGAACAGGGGGTAGAACTTCTGGGAAGTGACAAACCTTACTATCTGGGATACTGTCCGATAGAAAATAATAACACCATGCTGATCTGTATTGTAGAAAAGAGTGTTGTAGATAATGTACTGAAAGATTATCAGAAAACAATAGGATTTACAACATTACTCATGGCAGGTTTTATACTTTTGCTTTTTGCCGGATTATTCTACAGTATTTCCAGACGCCGTCTTGCTGATCAAAAAGCTGAATATGAAAAAAGAAATAATGAGATTCAGATACAGGCATTGAGGGAAATGCAAGTCGCCAATAAAAAACTGAAAAAGGCAAAGGACATTGCAACGGAAGCCTTGCAGACAGCTGAAAATGCAAATAAGGCGAAAACAGATTTCCTGTCCAATATGTCACATGATATTCGTACACCAATGAATGCAATTATCGGTATGACGTCATTGATCAGACATGATGCAGGCAATAAAGCGAAAGTAATAGAGTATGCAGATAAAATAGACATTTCATCACAGCATCTGTTAGGGATCATCAATGATGTTCTGGATATGAGCAAAATTGAGGCAGGAAAAACAGTTTTTAAGTATACCGATTTTTCCATCTTGGATTTTATTACAGAACTCAATACCATATTTCATTCACAGATAGACGAAAAAAACCAGACTCTTACGATCATAAAAGAAAACATCCGGCACGAGTGGGTGAATGGTGACAAGATTCATTTAATGCAGATTTTCAGCAACTTGGTTTCTAATGCAGTGAAATACACGCAGAAAGGTGGAAAAATTCAGTTTCTGGTAGAAGAATGTGAGACAAAGTCATCTGTCTACGCAAAGTACCGTTTCTTAGTCAGCGATAATGGAATAGGAATGTCGGCAGATTTCAAAGAGACGATCTTTGATGCTTTTACCCGGGCTGAAAGTTCTGTGACTAATAAGATACAGGGAACCGGTCTTGGAATGGCTATTACCAAAAATCTGGTTGAAGCAATGGGAGGCACCATTGATGTGGAGAGTGAACCGGGACAGGGAAGCTGTTTTGAGGTTCTCATAGATCTGAGAATTGCAGAGGACAGAAAGGTTGTTTTGACAGCACAGGAAGAAATAGATGAACCGGATAGTAATACCCTGAAAGGAATGAGGTTCCTGTGTGCAGAGGATAATGAGCTAAATGCAGAAATCCTGATGGAACTGTTAAAGATTGAGGGCGCAGAGTGTATCATCTGTGAAAATGGTGAAAGAGTTCTGGAGGCATTTGAACAGTCTGCCCCAGGGTATTATGACATGATCCTGATGGATGTGCAGATGCCTGTTATGAATGGCTATGATGCAACGAGAGCAATCCGCAGGAGTACTCATGAACTGGCAAAGACGATTCCGATCATTGCTATGACCGCCAATGCATTTTCTGAGGACATTCAGTATTCTCTGGCAGCCGGTATGAATGCCCATATTTCAAAGCCGGTTGATATGAAGACGTTGGAAAAGACGATAAGAAGAATAAAAATCGGCGGGAGGGGCACCGAAACGCAGGCCATTGAACAGTGACAAATGGATATAAAAAGCAGAAAAACATATTTAACAGAAGCAGCCTGCCGGGTTTTATCTGAAAAGATGATTCCCAGGCAGGTTTTATTTTTTGTCCGGAAAGTTGAAAAAATCAATGTGCAAAATAGTTGAAATTTACAACCTTCATTCTATATACTAAAGCGCACCTTGCAAATAAAGCAGAAACAGCGCTTGTAGAAGATGTGTCGGATTATCTGATCTACACAAATGCGAAGTTTTATAACGGTATTATTTCCACGAGAGACTTTGACAAAAGGTAACTAACAGGGACGGAGTTTCAGCTTTTTCAGACATCTATACTCAAATCCCCGATCAGAAGAAAGGTCAATCAGACAAAATCTTCCGGTCGGGGATTTTTTGGCGAAAAGAACAGGATGAATTCAGTTGACGTATAGGATATCCTCTGTGAAGCTATCATCTTAACGGATAAAACAAACAAATTAACAGAAAATAATCAAAAATATAAACAAATAGTAAAATATAAAAACATAAAACAAATAATAAACAAAAATATTAATATAAAAATACAAAAATGTATTGACAAAACAATGCGACAGTGTTATTATAAGACCATCAAAAAGAACAAGAGATAAAACAAAATCAAAAAAATAAGAAATTCATTCAATTCATAGCATAGATGCACATGAAAGGATGAAGATAAGAAAGGAAAAGGTGATTCCAGTGGGAACATAATAAACAACTTCATCAATATGAGAGTGACAGGAACCGGATTTCCTGCAAGAAAGACCTGATACATATCACATAATGATATCCCTTAAGAAATACATCAGTTTCTCTCATAAGATATAAATAAGAACCTCTTAAATCTTACTTATATTTTAACATTAGTTAAAATGAGAGAAATCAGAAACATAAGGAATTCGGTATTTCAGGTATTATAGAATCGGTAACTCATATTGAACAACTGTCACACACCTGATACAAAGATTTCAGGAAATATGTAAAGAAATATTTCCCGAAAGAGTAAAACCCTCAACTCACCGGTTTGTTGGAAAGAAGAGATTCCAGAAACAGAAGTGAAGATGAGAACGATACTTTGAAAAGCATATCAGCAACATCAGGATATGGTTTGAAACTTTGCATCAGAAGAATATCTGATAGGATATTATAATAGAAGTAATCGGGAAGGAACTTTTTTCTTAAGATACTTTATCAGAACTGCAGAGGAGAAAATCCCAACAGGTCGATTTGAATCAGCAGATCATAAGGTACAGAGATGACAAATGGTTTTGAATTTAAGAAGTTAAGTTCAGAATTATTTAGGAAACAGAAAAAAGTGTAACCACCGCAATTCTTCAAAAAAACAAAAAGGAAATCGAACCTCGGATTAATTGATTTCCAAATCTATAAAACTTTCTAAATAATCGAACAGATATAACTTATATATTGATCGTTTATGAGCAGGAAATAAATAATACGAAGGAATAGAAAAAGAAAAAAATTATAAAAACTTAATACAGAGAATCGAAATTATTTTATCAGGTATATAAAATCATAGATTTCGATTATTAAATAAGAAATATAACCAGAAAACTCGATTCGAAAGAATGAAGAGGAAGAAAAATTGAATAACGAAGAGTGTTGAGACGGTCATCATTTTTTGAAACTATTAAAGTAAAAAAAGTGATGACCGTCTCGTTGTGCATTCACAAAATATATTTACCGGTTGCCATTAAAATTATCATCAGTTATACTTCTGTGAGAAAGGAAGTAAGCTGTAAATGTATAATAATCAAATCGAAAAAAATATTTTGTATGAAGACAGAGATATTCTTGTCTGCAGAAAACTATCGGGAATGCCGGTACAGGCAGCGGGGATAGGAACCATGGATATGGAAAGTGCTTTGAAGAATTATCTTGCACAGAAGAATCCGGGAAAAATGCCGTATCTGGCGGTGGTCCATCGCCTCGATCAGCCGGTAGAAGGAGTTCTTGTTTTTGCGAAAACATCCGGTGCGGCGGGAAATCTAAGCAAGCAGATCATGGCCGGGGGCGCAGGAAAATATTATCTGGCAGTAACAGAAGGGAAGCCGGAGAAATCAGAGGGTACACTTACTGATTATCTGAAAAAGAACGGAAGGGCCAATATATCACAGACAGTACCTGCCAATACACCGGGGGCGAAGAAAGCAATCCTTCATTATAAAGTGCTGGATCAGAAGGAAATCAATGGAAAGATCCGTACACTTCTTAAGATCAAACTGGAAACAGGCCGCCATCATCAGATCCGTGTGCAGCTTTCCCATGCAGGAATGCCGCTTCTTGGTGACCGAAAGTACAATCCGTCAGGGGAGAGAGGTGTATCCCTGGGATTATGCTCCTGCGGCCTTGAGTTTAAGCATCCAAAAACAGGGAAGCAGATGAAGTTCGAAACAGAGCCTCAGGGCAGTGCATTTCTGGATTTTGTGAAAAAACTGTAAAAACTCTGGACGGAAATACGAAAAAGTGTATAATGTAAAAAGCGAGTAACCAAATGTAAGATTTTTGTAAAGTATACGTTACTGTGGACGGATAAGAGAGGCCATGAAGAACAGTAACCAGCGAGGAAGAGGAGATTACAATGAAAAGAGTTGCAGTAATGTCAGTGGCCTTGTTGGCTGCGGCGACTCTGCTGACAGGATGTCAGAAGGAAGAAGTAGAGAAGTTAGTTGCACCGCTTGTTGCAGATGTCCAGGAGACTCCTGAAGCACAGGAGATGGAAGAAGAGAAGAATCCGGCGATCCCTGAGATCGATGACAGCCTGTCGATTGAAGCAGGAGCGAGGATCTCAGTTGTGAGTAAGAGTAAGAAGGGTGAATTCTGGGATAAAGTAAAAGAAGGAATGCAGGCTGCTGTCAAGGATGTGAACGCAGCTTATGGTTTTAAGAAAGATGACCAGATCACAATGACCTTTGAAGGGCCGGACAATGAAGAGGACGTAGAGAGCCAGATCAATACACTTGATGCAGTTATTGCGGAGAATCCGTCCGTTGTATGCCTTTCTGCCGGGGATATGGAATCCTGCCAGGCACAGCTTGAGGCTGCCAGGGAGAACGGAATCCCGGTGATCGCTTTTGATTCCAATGTCAGCGATACGAAGCTGGTGAAGGCTTTTCGCGGAACAGATAATGTGCAGATCGGTAAATATGCAGCGTATAAACTGGGAAGTGCCATTGGAAAAATGGGAAATGTAGCTGTTTTTGCAGCACAGGAGAAGACTCAGAGCTCCCAGGAACGTGTACAGGGCTTTCTGGATAACATTGCGAACTACACAGATATCAAGGTTGTTGAGACGATTTATTCCGATCAGGTTGATGATATGAAAGCAGCCATGCAGGAAGTTCTTGATAAATACCCGGCGCTGGATGGTGTTTTCTGCACCAATGCCGATGTATCGGAGATGTTCCTGTCTGTGAATAAAGATACAGGTGATAATAAGGTTGCTATGGTTGGCGTAGATGCAACCAGCAAGCAGCAGGAAGCAGTTAAGAGCGGAGACGAACTTGGCATTCTTTCACAGAATCCTTATGCAATGGGATATCAGACCATGTGGGCTGCGATCCAGGCAACAGCACCTAAGAAAGAAGTAAAAATTGAGAAAAAAGTTCTGCTTGACCCGGCATGGATCGATGCAGAGAATATTGAAAGCGAAGATTACGCAAATTATATCTATAATTAAAAGATAACCGGAACAGCTACATAAAAGAGTCATCTGTCAGATAAAGACGCAGAAGAGGTTTTTATCTGGAAGATGATTCTTTTTTTATGTATAAAAATAAAAAACACGAACAGAATAAATAAACAAAAAGTATCTGTAAAACGGTAAAAATATAACAAAATCGACGATATTTTAACGGAAAATAAATTATAAATATAACAATTGCATAAAAATATTGTTTTATAGATGCAATTATGGTACAATTTGGATATGCAGAGAGGCGGTGATCAGATGATCCAGGAAACGATCAAGGCAGTGAAAGAAGCGGAGGCTAAAGCACAGCAGAAAATAAAAGATGCATCCGTTCGTGCACAGAGTATCGTCAGCGAGGCTGAGAAAGAGGCGGAGGAGATTATCAGAAAGGCGGAGACAACCGCTGCCGGACAAGCGGCATCTGATATGAAAGCTGCTGAGGAGCGTGCACACAGCACAGAGAACACTGTCGGTGAACAGGTAAAGGGGGAACTTGCAGCTTTGAAAAAGAAAGCGGAGTCGAAGCGTGAGCAGGCGATCCAGGCAGTAATGGACAGTTTGTTCTGAGAGGGGGAATGCGAAAATGGCAGTATTGCAGATGCAGCGAATCAGTATCTGCGCAATGAAGAAGAACCGTAAGGCCATATTGGAAGAACTGCAGTCGCTTGGAGTTCTGGAGATCGATGCGGCAGAGCTGGATCCCGATCTTGAGACCATGGATACCATGAATGCCAGGCTGCTTTTCGAAAAGAATGCATCCCTATGTGACCAGGCAATTATGATTCTGGATGAATTTTCACAGGAGAAGGAATCTATGCTGGCGTCACTGGCCGGCAAGCCTCTGATCGGGAGGAAGCAGGAACAGGAAGTCATTGAGAATCAGGAAGAAATACTGAAGGCAGCCAGGGAGATCCTGGAATACAGGAAGCGTCTTACAGAGAATAGTGCAGCTGTTATTAAGATCGAGCAGCAGGAAGCTGCGCTGGCACCCTGGATCGCTCTGGATATTCCAATGAATTTTTCCGGAACAGAGTTGACAGCAGTACTGATTGGAAGTATCGACGGGAATGTGACACGTGACCAGGTATATGCCCGGCTTGCAGCAGATGCACCTGATCTGGAAGCTTTTGATATTCAGGAGATTTCGTCAGATGCCGGAAAGCTTTGTCTGGCTGTTGTATGTCTTAAGTCTCAGGCACAGCAGATGGAAGAGGCTCTTCGTATGCAGGGATTTGCAAGACCTGCACAGCTGGTTTCCGAAGTACCTGTACAGGAACTTCAGAACCTGAAGGATGAAGTGGAACGTATCCATAAAGAAACAGGCAGGATACAGGAGAAGATCCGCAGCCTTCATACTCATAAGAATAACCTTCAGCTTGTTTCGGATTATTTTCGGATCCGTGCACAGAAGTACGAAGTATTGGGCCAGCTCCGCCAGTCAGCGAGCACTTTTTTTGTGACCGGATATATTCCGAAGAAACAGGTTCCGTCAATAGAGAAACGGCTTACGGAGAAATACGATATTGTTTTTGAAGCAGAAGATGCTGATGGAGAGGGTGTTCCGGTTGTCATTAAGAATGGTAAATTCGGAGCAGCAGGAGAAGGAGTTCTGGCAGCTTTCGGTCTTCCCGGAAAAGGAGAGATCGATCCGTCAACGATCATGACAGCATGTTATGTATTCCTCTTCGGACTGATGTTATCAGATGCAGCGTATGGACTTATTGTTTTTGCAGTATGTCTGGGAGTGCTTCTGAAGTTCCCAAGAATGGAGAGAGGAATGCAGAAATCTATCAGGCTTTTCATGTACTGTGGATTGTCCACTTTGTTCTGGGGCGTGATGTTTGGCGGATATTTCGGAGATTTCATAGATGTATTTTCAAAAGTATATCTGCATAAACCGGTCACAGTGAAGCCGGTATGGTTTGCACCGCTGAATGAGCCGATGAGACTGCTGGTGTTCTCCATGCTTTTTGGACTGATCCATATGTTCCTTGGAATGGGTCTGAAGGGTTATATGCTGATCCGTGACAAAAAATATCTCGACTTTTTCTGTGATGTAGTGCTCTGGTTCATGCTTCTTATGGGACTGATCCTGATTTTTATTCCGAGCAGCATGTTCCGTTCTATTTCACAGATGGATCTGAATCTTTCGGCAGCAGTGGTACAGATCGGTAAATGGATGGCGATCATCGGTGCTGTTGGGATCCTTTTCATGTCAGGAAGAGATAAGAAGAATCCGTTTCTGAGACTGGCTCTTGGAGCCTACGATCTTTATAACATTACAGGCTGGGTAAGTGATATCCTTTCCTATTCCAGACTTCTGGCTCTGGGACTTGCCACCGGTGTTATCGCATCGGTTATGAACCAGATGGGAAGTATGCTGGGAGATAGTATTTTGGGATGGATCGTATTTATTCTTGTATTTGTGATTGGTCATATATTTAATCTTCTGATCAATCTTCTGGGTGCGTATGTGCACACCTGCCGATTACAGTACGTGGAATTTTTCGGCAAATTCTTTGAGGGCGGGGGAAAAGAGTTCCACCCATTCCGCGAAAATACAAAATATGTAGATATTAAGGAGGACTAATATTATGAGTGGTATCGTTTGGGCATTATTGGGAGCAGCAATTTCCGTGGCTCTTGCAGGTATAGGTTCTGCTATCGGTGTTGGTACAGCCGGCCGTGCAGCTGCTGGTGTTGTAACAGAAGATCCGGATAAATTCGCAAAAGTTCTTCTTCTGCAGCTTCTTCCCGGTACGCAGGGTATCTACGGACTTCTGGTTGCATTCCTTGCACTTTCCAAGGTTGGTATCCTGGGCGGCGGTGTTGCTGATATTTCCCTGGAAACCGGTCTTATGATCTTTGTGGCTTGTCTCCCGATCGCCATCGCAGGTCTTCTTTCTGCGATCCATCAGGGTAAGACCTCTGTAGCTTCCATCGGTATCGTTGCCAAGAAGCCTGAGCAGTTCGGTAAAGCGATGCTTTTCCCGGCAATGGTTGAGACATATGCGATTCTGGCTCTTCTGATCTCCATTCTTGCAGTCAGCGGAATTCAGGTTTGATTTATCAGGAGGGGCAGAGCATGACAGGATTAGAGAAGATGGTGAGCCAGATTCTTGAAGAGGCCGATGCTTCTGCAGCTGTTACGATCAGTGATGCGGAGAAAAAAGCCGCGGAGATCCTGGATGAAGCCGGAAAGAAAGCAGATGAGATCCGGCAGCAGCGGGAGGAACAGTCCAGGGCAAAGGTAAAAAGTTATGACGAGCGTACAGCTTCTGCGGCAGATATGAAGAGACGTACCGCAGTTCTTGCTGCCAGGCAGGAACTGATCGGAAGCGTGATAGCAGATGCCTGTGAACGTGTGAAGAATCTGGATGAAGAGAAATATTTTGAGATCCTTAAAAATATGGCTGGGAAATATCTTCTTCCTAAAGATGGGGAGATCTGTTTTTCCCAGAAGGATCTGGAACGGATGCCGGCAGATTTCCGTGAGGAGATCAGGAGCATGGCTGAGAAAAAAGGCGGCGCGCTGGAGTTTTCCGGTGAAGGCAGAAATATAGATGGAGGTTTCATCCTGGTATACGGCGGTATTGAGGAGAATTGTTCAATTGATGCTGTATTTGCTGAGAAACGGGATGAACTTCTGGATCAGGTAAGAAAGATTTTGTTTGCGTAAAACACCATCGCAAGAAGGAGGGCGTGAAATATGTTTGGTGAAGATTATGCCTATGCGGTGGCGCGGATACGTGTTCTGGAGACCGGACTTTTGAATCAGGCAGCGATCGAGCAGCTTCTGGCATGTCAGGATGAACAGCAGTGCCTGCAGCTTCTCACTGAGAAAGGCTGGGGAAATGGTGATCCTGCGGCAGGAGCAGATGCGATCCTTTCCAGGGAAAGGGAGAAGATATGGGAGATCATGGATTCTCTGGTAGCGGACAGATCTGTATTTTCCGTTCTTTCCTATCAGGATCTTTTCCATAACCTGAAGGCTGCAGTGAAAGCCAGTATTCTGACTGATGCAGTACCGAATATTTTTTTCAGTGATTGTGCTGTTGACGGGGAAGATATGGTAAAGTTCCTGAAAGATAAGGAATATGACCGTTTTCCGGAATATATGAGGGAAACAGCCAGAGAAGCGTATGAGACTTTTCTGTATACAAGAGACGGTCAGCTTGCGGATATTATTGTTGACAGGGCAGCACTGGATGCCATAAAAAAAGCCGGGGAACGGTCAAAAGAGGAGATCGTCCGGCAGTATGCGGAATCCACGGTAGCAGTAGCAGATATCCGGATCGCAGTACGTGCCTGCAAAACAGGAAAAAGTTCGGATTTTATGAAGAAAGCCATGGCAGAATGTGACACGCTGGATAAGGAGAGGCTGATCCATGCAGCAGTAAGCGGAATGGATCAGATCATGAGTTATCTGGCAGAAACGAAATATGTGGACGGGGCACAGGCACTGGCAGAGTCGGCATCAGCTTTTGAGAGATGGTGCGACAACCAGATCATGGAAACGATCCGTCCACAGCTGTACAATTCATTTTCACTGGGACCGCTGGTAGCTTATGTACTTGCCAGAGAAAATGAGATCAAGACGGTGCGGATCATTCTTACCGGAAAGCGTAGCGGCCTTCCGGAAGAGTTTATCCGGGAAAGGGCAAGGGAGATGTATGTATAAGATCGCAGTTTTAGGTGATTATAACAGCATTTACGGGTTTGCAGCTCTTGGCCTTGATACTTTTCCGGTGGAGGATCCCCAGGAGGGACGGGAGAAGCTTAACAGTCTGGCAGCTGGTGAATATGCAGTTATTTATATTACGGAACAGTTGGCGGAACAGCTTTCCGCAGAGATCAGCAGGTACAGTGAGACACTGATTCCGGCAATTATCCAGATTCCGGGAATTTCCGGGAATACAGGTGCTGGTATCGAAAATGTGAAGAAATCTGTGGAGACAGCAGTTGGTTCTGATATTCTTTTCAGTAATGAGTGACAAGAAAGCAGGTGATTGGTTCAGATGAGCAGAGGAACCATTAAAAAAGTAGCAGGCCCGCTGGTAATTGCCAGGGGTATGCGAGATGCGAATATGTACGACGTGGTCCGTGTAAGCGATCAGCGTCTGATCGGTGAGATCATTGAGATGCACGAAGATGAGGCTTCCATACAGGTATATGAGGAGACTTCAGGACTTCGTCCGGGAGAACCGGTAGAGTCAATGGAAGTTCCGCTTTCTGTAGAGCTGGGACCTGGCCTTATCACAAGTATTTACGATGGAATCCAGCGTCCGCTGGACGATATCATGAAAGTAGCAGGCAGCAACAATCTGAAACGTGGTGTTGAGGTACCTGCACTGAAACGAGACAAAAAATGGAACTTTGTTCCGACAGCGAAAGTTGGAGATGAGCTGGAAGGCGGCGATGTTCTCGGAACTGTTCAGGAGACCATTGTTGTTACACAGAAGATCATGGTTCCTCCGAATATGAAGGGAACTTTGAAAGAAATTAAATCCGGTGAATTTACAGTGGATGAGACGGTTGCGGTTCTTTCAACTGCAAATGGGGACAAGGAGCTGACACTGATGCAGCACTGGCCTGTACGACGCGGCCGCCCATATAAGAAAAAACTTCCACCTGCAAAACCTCTGGTAACAGGACAGCGTGTTATTGATACTATGTTTCCAATCGCAAAAGGCGGCGTTGCAGCAGTTCCGGGACCTTTTGGAAGCGGTAAAACAGTTATCCAGCATCAGCTTGCAAAATGGGCTGAGGCGGATATTGTGGTTTATATCGGCTGTGGTGAGCGTGGAAATGAGATGACAGATGTTCTGAACGAGTTTCCGGAACTGAAGGACCCGAAAACAGGACAGTCCCTGATGGAGCGTACTGTTCTGATCGCCAACACCTCAGACATGCCGGTTGCGGCACGTGAGGCTTCTATTTATACAGGTATCACTATTGCAGAGTATTTCCGTGATATGGGTTATTCCGTAGCTCTGATGGCAGATTCCACATCCAGATGGGCCGAGGCTCTCCGTGAGATGTCCGGACGACTGGAGGAGATGCCTGGTGAGGAGGGTTATCCGGCATATCTTGGCTCCCGTCTTGCACAGTTCTACGAGCGTGCAGGCCATGTGATCTGCAGCGGAAAGGACGGAAGAGAGGGTGCGCTGACAGCCATTGGTGCTGTATCACCTCCTGGTGGTGATATTTCCGAGCCTGTTTCCCAGGCAACCCTTCGAATCGTAAAGGTATTCTGGGGACTGGATGCGAACCTTGCATACAAACGTCATTTCCCGGCTATTAACTGGCTGACCAGCTATTCTCTGTATCTGGACAGTGTAGGTGGCTGGTTTGATGAGAATGTGGCATCGGACTGGATGAAGCTTCGTCAGAAAATGATGACTCTTCTTCAGGAAGAAGCAGAACTTGAGGAAATCGTAAAGATGGTAGGTATGGACGCACTTTCACCTGGTGACCGCCTAAAAATGGAGGCAGCCCGTTCTATCCGTGAGGATTTCCTTCACCAGAACTCTTTCCATGAGATCGATACCTATACATCTCTGGAAAAACAGCACAATATGATGCGTCTGGTACTTGCGTTTTATGATGCTGGCGTGGATGCGCTGAAGCAGGGAGCTGATATCAACGACATCGTAAAACTGCCGGTTCGTGAGCAGATCGGCCGTTACAAATATACGAAAGAGGATGAGCTGGCAGCAGAATATGAAAAAGTAACACGTCAGCTTGCAGGAGAGATTGCAGAACTTCTGAGAAAGGAGGGCCTGTAAAATGCCAAAAGAATATAGAACCATACAGGAAGTTGCCGGCCCTTTGATGCTGGTACGTGGCGTTGAAGACGTGGCATTTGACGAGCTTGGTGAGATTGAGCTTGCCGATGGCGAAACGAGAAGATGCCGTGTTCTGGAGATCGACGGAAGCAATGCACTGGTGCAGCTGTTTGAGAGTTCCACAGGTATCAACCTTTCCAACAGTAAGGTACGTTTTCTGGGACGAAGCATGGAGCTTGGCGTATCCGGCGACATGCTGGGCCGTGTTTTTGACGGTCTGGGCCGACCGATCGATGATGGCCCTGAGATCCTTCCGGAAGAGAGAAGAGATATCAACGGACTTCCGATGAACCCTGCAGCCAGAAGTTATCCGGAGGAGTTTATCCAGACCGGTGTATCTGCGATCGACGGACTGAATACACTGGTTCGTGGACAGAAGCTGCCGATCTTCTCAGCATCCGGTCTTCCTCATGCACAGCTTGCAGCACAGATCGCAAGACAGGCGAAGGTTCGTGGAAAAGATGAGCAGTTTGCGGTTGTATTTGCTGCCATGGGTATTACTTTCGAGGAGTCAAACTTCTTTGTAGAGAGCTTTAAGGAAACCGGAGCGATAGACCGTACTGTTCTTTTTGTAAACCTGGCAAATGACCCGGCTGTTGAGCGTATCGCTACTCCGCGAATGGCACTGACAGCAGCAGAGTATCTTGCCTTCGAAAAAGACATGCACGTACTGGTAATCCTTACAGATATTACAAACTATGCGGATGCTCTCCGTGAGGTTTCCGCAGCGCGTAAAGAGGTTCCTGGACGTCGTGGTTATCCCGGATATATGTACACGGACCTTGCTTCTCTTTATGAGCGCGCAGGCCGTCAGAAGGGAAAAGCAGGAAGTATCACCATGGTTCCGATCCTGACCATGCCTGAGGATGACAAGACTCATCCGATTCCTGACCTTACCGGCTACATCACAGAGGGACAGATCATCCTGAGCCGTGAGCTTTACCGCAAAGGAATCACACCGCCGATTGATGTTCTTCCGTCTCTGTCACGACTGAAGGATAAAGGTATCGGCGAAGGCAAAACAAGAGCGGATCATGCCAACACCATGAACCAGCTATTTGCTGCATATGCACGTGGTAAAGAGGCCAAAGAGCTGATGACCATTCTTGGCGAGGCTGCTCTCTCTGATATTGACCTTATTTATGCAAAATTTGCAGATGCTTTTGAAAAGGAATATGTTTCCCAGGGCTATCAGGCAAACCGTGATATTGAGGAGACTTTGTCCATTGGCTGGAAGCTGCTTTCCATTCTTCCGCGAAGCGAGCTGAAACGTATCGATGACAAATTCCTTGACCAGTATTACGGAAAAGTATAAAGGGGGGATGATTTGTGGCATCAACACAGGTGAATCCTACCCGTATGGAGCTTACGAAGCAGAAAAAAAAGCTAGTGACTGCAGTGCGCGGACACAAGCTTCTGAAGGATAAGCGAGATGAGCTGATGAGACAGTTCCTGGACCTGGTACGCGAGAACATGGAGCTGCGTCAGAAGGTGGAGGCTGGTATCCGAAGTGCCAATACCAATTTTGTTATTGCAAAAGCCGGAATGTCGGAGGAAACTCTGAATACGGCACTGATGGCTCCCAAGCAGGAAGTTTATCTGGAAACCGGAAAAAAGAATGTCATGAGTGTGGATATTCCTGTTTTTGAATATAAAACAAGAACACCGGATGCCAACGATATCTATTCCTATGGCTTTGCTTTTACCTCCAGTGATCTGGACGAAGCGGTGAAATCCCTGGAGGACATACTTCCTGACATGCTTCGTTTGGCAGAAGTGGAAAAAGCCTGCCAGCTGATGGCTTCCGAGATCGAGAAGACCAGACGACGTGTAAATGCTCTGGAGCACGTAATTATACCGGAAGCTCAGGCAAATATCAAATACATCACCATGAAGCTGGATGAAAATGAGAGAAGTACGCAGATCCGACTGATGAAGGTGAAGGATATGATGCTTGAAGAGGCTCATCACTACAAAGAGCGGGAGGCAGAATGCGGAGCGTAAAGAACAGAAATTGTATCGGAAAAAGAAAAATTTATTATAGAAAGCTTTTTAAGTAACGGGAAGGAAAACGTCCCTGTGCTGTGGTATTGTTGGCAGTGCAGGGGCGTTTTGCGTAAGACAAATATTTGGGGCAGGCGGATATTCGGATAAATTTAGAAAATGTTAAGTTTTTGTTATTAGAAAATCAAGAGAAGTACAGTATAATAGATAGCAAGTAAAACAGGCAGACACAGATAACAACAGGAATAAAAAGGAATCATCTGTATTGTCTGCAGGAAAATAAAGAGAGGAAGGGGTGAATGCTGGTTTAACAGCAAGGTATATATGAGTATTTTACATTCAATACAGAATCTGGATGAAGAGCTTCTGCTTCTGATCCAGCAATATCTTCGGTCAGATATTCTTACACCTGTTATGAAAATGATCACATTTCTGGGAAACGGAGGCTGGTTCTGGATCCTGTGTGCAGTGATCCTTCTGGTGAGTCCGAAGACCAGAAAAGTGGGATGCGCAGCATCTTTGTCAATTATATTTGGAGCTCTTGTCACCAATGTACTTCTTAAGAATCTGGTAGCAAGAGCAAGGCCTTTTGCAGTGATCGATGCCCTGACTCCGCTGATCGCAAAACCGACAGATTTTTCTTTCCCGTCAGGACATACGACAGCATCTTTTGCAGTTGCGTTGGTGATAGCGCGGATGTTTCCGAAGAGATACGGTGTTTCGGCAGTGATCCTGGCTGCACTTGTGGCTTTTTCCAGACTGTATCTGGGGGTTCATTATCCTACGGATGTTCTTGCCGGATTCCTGGTGGCACTGGCGGGCAGTACGTTGTCTGTGTGGTTGGTAAGGAAAAAAGACCTTCATGCACTTTAATAAGATAAAGTATTGACACGTGGAAGTTGAACGGGGTACAATAAAATGTAAGGAATAATTCCTGGAATTGCTATAGAAACAGAGTGTTCTAAGAAATCAATAATTACCTGGAACGTTATAGATCGGATAAAAGGAGAGAACCACCATGATATCAGAAAAAATGAAACCCTACGTAAAAAATAATTCTGCCATCCGTATGATGTTTGAGGAAGGCAACCGTCTCCGTGCGAAATACGGCGCAGATAAGGTATTTGACTTCAGCCTTGGAAACCCGAGTGTGCCGGCTCCGGATTGTGTACGCGAGGCGATCATTGAGCTTGTTAATGGGACAGATCCGACGGTTCTTCACGGATATATGAGCAATGCAGGTTTTGAGGATGTACGCCAGACTATCGCAGAATCCCTCAACAAGCGCTTTGATACGAAATTTTCTGCAAAGAACCTGATCATGACAGTTGGAGCAGCAAGCGGACTGAACGTGATTTTGAAGACAATCCTGAATCCGGGAGAAGAAGTGATCGTTTTTGCACCATATTTCCTGGAGTACGGTGCATATGTCCGTAATTATGATGGTGTCCTTGTGGAAATCTCTCCGGATACCGCAACCTTCCAGCCGAATCTTGCTGAGTTTGAGAAGAAGATCACACCGAAGACAAAAGCTGTCATTGTAAATACACCTCATAATCCAACAGGAGTTGTATATTCAGAAGAAACAATCAGGAAACTTTCTGCAATTCTGGAAGCAAAGCAGAAGGAATTCGGAACCGTGATCTATCTGATCTCTGACGAGCCGTATCGTGAACTTGCATATGATGGCGTTGAGGTTCCGTACCTGACCAAATATTATGACAATACGGTTGTTGGATATTCCTACAGCAAATCTCTTTCCCTTCCGGGAGAGCGTATCGGATATCTGGTAATCCCGGATGAGGCAGATGGAAGTGAAGAGCTGATCTCAGCAGCAACCATCGCCAACCGTACACTTGGCTGTGTAAACGCACCGTCCCTGATCCAGAAAGTAGTTGCGAAATGTGTAGATGCCAAGACTGATCTTGCAGCTTATGATAAGAACCGTCAGGCACTTTACAATGGCCTGAAAGAGTGTGGATTTGAGTGTATCAAGCCACAGGGAGCTTTTTATCTGTTCGTGAAATCACCGGTAGCAGATGAAAAAGCTTTCTGCGAAGCAGGTAAGAAATACAATATCCTCATGGTACCGGGAAGCTCTTTTGCATGCCCTGGTTATGTGAGACTTGCGTATTGTGTATCTTATGAGACAATCGTCAATTCTCTTCCTGAGTTTAAGAAGCTTGCGGCAGAGTATGGCCTGAAATAAATGAACAACAAGAAAGAATAAACAAAGGAGACGCAGCCGGGAGTCAATCGCTCCCGGCTGCGTCAATTAGAGGGGTGTTCCACATTTATTTGGCTTTTTTATCTTCTTTCTTTGGCGCTTCTCCGTAGTATGCTTTCAGATAGATATCTTTCAGCTCAGATACCAGTGGATATCTCGGGTTGGCACCGGTACACTGGTCGTTGAAGGCCTGCTCGGACATATCATCCAGAGTCTCAAGGAAGTATTTTTCATCTACACCGTAGTCACGGATTGTAGGAAGTATTTCAATAGTTCTCATAAGGTCGTCCAGTTTAGCAAGAAGTTTCTCGAATACTTCTGTGTCGTTCTTGCCTGTAAGACCTACAGAACGTCCGATCTCAGCATAGCGTGCAAGTGTCTTCGGATACTGATACTGTGGGAATGTACCCATCTTAGTCGGAACCTCGGCACTGTTGTAGCGCATAACATCCAGAAGAACAACTGCGTTTGCAATACCATGCGGCAGGTGGTGGAAAGCACCAAGCTTGTGAGCAAGGGAGTGGTTTACTCCAAGGAAAGCATTGGCGAATGCGAGACCTGCCATGCAGGAAGCGTTAGCCATATGATCTCTTGCCTCTACATCGTTGCCATCCTTGTATGCACGCGGCAGATACTCGAATACCAGTTTGATCGCTTTCAGTGCGAGACCATCTGTGTAATCAGAAGCCATCATGGAAACATAAGCCTCGATGGCATGTGTCATAACGTCGATACCGGAAGCACGGGTAAGTCCCTTAGGTGCGCTCATCATGTTATTGGTATCTACGATCGCCATATCCGGAAGGAGCTCGTAATCAGCCAGCGGCCACTTAACGCCGGTGTCCTGATCTGTGATAATAGCGAAAGGTGTAACCTCGGAACCTGTACCGGAAGATGTCGGGATTGCTACAAAGTAAGCTTTTTTACCCATCTTCGGGAAGGTGTAAACTCTCTTTCGGATATCCATGAAATCCATGGACATATCGGAGAAATCAGCGTCCGGATTCTCATAAAGCATCCACATAACCTTGCCGGCATCCATTGCAGAACCGCCACCAAGAGCGATGATGCAGTCCGGCTCGAATGCTGTCATAGCTTTGGCACCTGCTTTTGCGGAAGCAAGGGATGGGTCTGGTGCTACATCAGAGAAGCATGTGTGTACGATACCCATCTGATCCAGCTTGTCTTCGATCGGTTTGGTGTAGCCGTTCTTATAAAGGAAGGAGTCTGTTACGATGAAACAGCGTTTCTTGCCCATAACAGTACCGAGCTCATCAAGAGCAACCGGCATACAGCCTTTCTTAAAGTAAACTTTTTCCGGTGTTCTCATCCAGAGCATATTCTCTCTCCTTTCAGCAACGGTCTTGGTATTGAGAAGATGTTTAACACCAACGTTCTCGGATACGGAGTTGCCGCCCCAGGAACCGCAGCCAAGAGTAAGGGATGGAGCAAGCTTGAAGTTGTAAAGGTCGCCGATACCACCCTGGGAAGAAGGTGTATTGATAAGGATACGGCAGGTCTTCATAGCTGCCTCGAATTTATCCATTTTCTCTGTTTCATTTACGTTGATGTAGAGGGAAGAGGTATGGCCATAGCCGCCGTCTGCAACAAGACGTTCAGCTTTTGAGATAGCATCGTCAAAATTCTTAGCCTTGTACATTGCAAGTACAGGGGAAAGCTTCTCATGTGCGAATTCCTCGCTGATATCAACGGATTCAACCTCACCGATCAGGATCTTGGTCTGCGGCGGAACAGCAACGCCGGCCATCTCTGCGATAGTAGCTGCTTTCTGACCTACGATCTTGGCATTCAGTGCGCCATTGATAAGGATCGTCTTTCTGACTTTCTCGATCTCGTCTTTCTTGAGGAAATAGCATCCTCTGTAAAGGAATTCTTCTTTAACTTCTTTATAAATGCTTTCCAGAACAGTTACGGACTGCTCGGAAGCACAGATCATACCATTGTCAAATGTCTTGGAGTGAATGATGGAGTTAACTGCAAGACGGATATCTGCGCTGTCATCAATGATGGCAGGTGTATTTCCAGGTCCGACACCAACAGCCGGTTTACCTGAGGAGTAAGCTGCCTTAACCATTCCGGGACCACCGGTAGCGAGGATGATGTCTGCATTCTGCATTACCATGTTGGTAAGCTCAAGGCTCGGGATATCGATCCATCCGATGATTCCTTCCGGTGCGCCTGCAGCAACAGCTGCGTCAAGAACAACCTTAGCGGCTGCGATAGTAGATCCTTTGGCACGCGGATGCGGGCTGATGATGATACCGTTACGTGTTTTCAGTGAAATAAGGGATTTATAGATTGCTGTGGAAGTCGGGTTGGTTGTCGGGATAACTGCGGCAATCAGTCCTACAGGCTCAAGGATCTTCTTAATCCCGTATGCCTTGTCTTCTTCTACAACACCACATGTCTGAGTGTTCTTATAAGCATTGTAAACGTACTCTGCTGCGTAATGGTTCTTGATAACCTTGTCTTCCATGATTCCCATGCCTGTCTCTTCAACAGCCATTTTAGCCAGTGGAATACGCATCTTGTCAGCAGCAGTAGCAGCTGCTTTAAAGATCTTGTCAACCTGCTCCTGTGTGTAGGTGGCGAATATCTTCTGTGCTTCTTTCATTGCTGCCATTTTCGCGGTCAGGGCTTCTGGAGTGTCAATAATGGTAGGGATAGTATCTTTCTTTGCCATGTGGAATCCTCCTGTTTTCATATGATGATAGTCTGTGGTTCTGCGGTTGTCTTTTTTTGACCGGCAGATGCTGCAGAGTTTTTTTGTAAGTCCCCGCGCTGCGTTCTCGTTTTTTGATTCAATCTGATTGAATTTTCTGTTTTGATACTGATATAGTATCAAAATTCAGAATAAAACGCAAATTCAGAATTTTGCCGCTATGTGCAAAATGACGAACTGAAAATTGTGGAAAAATACTGTGAATTTTACTTTGCAGCTGTCTGAATCTCTTGAAAAACCGTTTGTAAAAAAAATGAAATTCAGCATTGTGCACAAAATACATGTTAATTATTTGTCAGCACTGACAAAAAACATGCATACATATGAGGGGCGGGCAAAAGATAAAACGCTATAGAAGTTAAAAAAATAACGTTAAACTTTTGTCAATCGATCATGAAACCATTATAATTCAACGGATATAATACGTCAATAGCGGATGCGATAAATAATTAACAAAAATATCTCGATATTTTGATAAATAATTCACAAAAACATAATATCGCGCTAAAGTGGAAAACTATAAGAGATAAAAAATCTGAAATTTTTTGGATTTTCAGAACAATTCAAAAATAATTTAGGGAAATATAAGGCAAAGTAAAGGGGGATTTCTGATGGTTTCTGGGAAAGCCAGGAGATTTTTTCCAAAAAAAACTGCCACACAGGAGAACACTCCCATATGGCAGTCGTATAAATTATGTCAAAGATATATCCGAATACCCTGTCACAGCAAAATACTGCCAGATTCCGGTAAATGATAAAATATCGTCAAAATCCTATCAGCTCTTGCGGAATGCAGCACGTTTCCTGTCTCTGGAATCCAGGATACGTTTACGGATACGAAGGCTTGTAGGTGTTACCTCAAGAAGCTCATCCTGGTCGATGAACTCGATGGCCTGCTCGAGACTTAAGATCTTAGGCGGAACAAGCTTCAGAGCATCATCAGCGGAAGAGGAACGTGTGTTGGTAAGGTGTTTTGTCTTGCAGACATTCAGCTCGATATCCTCAGCCTTTCCGTTCTGTCCGATGACCATACCGCTGTAAACTTTTTCTCCAGGTCCGACAAAGAGAGTACCACGCTCCTGAGCGGAGAAAAGTCCGTAAGTAACAGTCTCACCAGGCTCAAATGCGATGAGGGATCCCTGTTTACGGTACGGGAAATCTCCCTTGTAAGGTGCATATCCGTCAAACATGGTATTCAGGATACCGGTACCCTTGGTGGAGGTAAGGAATTCATTACGGAATCCGATCAGTCCACGGGAAGGGATGGAGAACTCAAGACGGACACTTCCGTCACTTGCTGTGCTCATACCCTGGAGCTCACCTTTACGCTCGCTGAGCTTCTGGATGATGGTACCGGAAAATTCCTCCGGAACGTCAACATATGCGATCTCGATCGGCTCGAGTTTACGTCCGCGCTCGTCTGTGTGGTAAAGAACCTCCGGCTTGCTGACTGCGAACTCGTATCCTTCACGACGCATGTTCTCGATAAGAACGGAGAGATGAAGCTCACCACGGCCGGAAACCTTGAAGCACTCTGTTGTGTCCGTATCTTCCACACGAAGGCTGACATCGGTGTTCAGCTCACGGTAGAGACGGTCACGGAGGTGACGGGAAGTGATGTATTTACCTTCCTGTCCTGCAAGCGGGCTGTCATTTACGAGAAAGTTCATGGAGAGTGTCGGCTCGGAGATCTTCTGGAATGGGATTGCTTCCGGATTGTCTCCTGCACAGAGAGTATCACCGATGTGGATGTCCGAAATACCGGAGATTGCAACGATAGCACCGATGGTAGCACTTTTAACCTCAACCTTGTTCAGACCATCAAACTCATACAGCTTGCTGATCTTTACACGCTCACGTTTGTCAGGGTCATGATGGTTCAGAAGCATCAGGTCCTGGTTTACGGAAATAGTTCCGCGCTCAACTTTACCGATACCGATACGTCCCACATACTCGTTGTAGTCGATGGTGCTGATAAGAACCTGTGTATCTCCGTCAGGATCTCCCTCCGGAGCAGGAATTGACTCAAGGATAGTCTCAAAAAGAGGAGCCATATTTTCAGGTTTGTCATCGAGGTTACGGACTGCATAGCCGGCTTTTGCGGAAGCATACAGGAACGGGCAGTCAAGCTGCTCATCCGATGCGTCCAGATCCATAAGAAGTTCAAGAACTTCGTCAACAACCTCTTCCGGACGTGCTTCCGGACGGTCGATCTTGTTGATGCAGACAATAACATGCAAATCCAGTTCGAGAGCTTTACGAAGTACAAACTTAGTCTGAGGCATGGCACCCTCGAAGGCGTCCACAAGAAGAATAACGCCGTCTACCATCTTCAGCACACGCTCTACCTCGCCGCCGAAGTCCGCATGACCTGGAGTATCGATGATATTGATTTTTACATCCTTATAATGAACTGCGGTGTTTTTGGAGAGAATCGTAATGCCGCGCTCACGCTCAATATCGTTGGAGTCCATGACACGTTCCTGGACTTCCTGGTTTTCACGGAAAACACCGCTCTGTTTCAAAAGCTCGTCAACAAGTGTTGTTTTGCCGTGATCGACATGGGCGATAATGGCCACGTTACGAACATCTTCGCGCTTGGTCTTCATATAATCCAAATCCTTTCTTTCCATATATAAGTAATCTTTTTGTTAAAAATGATGTCCAAATTTATAGTCTATCACATTTTTTCCAGATTACAAGAGATAAAAAAATATTTTTGGTTTTTCATTTTCCAGACATATTACAGGAAAAATGTACATACACTTCATGTATAAACGAAATACACGATAAGGAAGGGAGTTACTTAATTATGGCAGATAAAATCATTGAAAACAATCAGGTATCGGTTATGGGACGGATCGCAACAGGATTTACCTTCAGTCATCAGGTCTTTGGAGAAGGCTTTTATATGATGGATATCCTGGTAAAACGTCTCAGTGATTCAGAGGATCGGATCCCTGTGATGGTGTCCGAACGTCTGATCGATGTCACCCAGGATTATGTTGGTGAATATATTGAGATCCACGGACAGTTCAGGTCCTATAACCGTCATGAGGAAAAAAGGAACAGGCTGGTACTTTCCGTTTTTGCGAGGGAAGTGGAGTTTGTGGAGGAAGAAGAGGAGACTTTGCCTGCAAACCAGATCTTTCTGGATGGCTATATCTGCAAACCGCCTGTATATAGAAAAACACCTTTAGGAAGAGAAATAGCAGATCTTCTGATGGCTGTAAACCGTCCATATGGAAAATCTGATTACATACCCTGTATCTGCTGGGGAAGAAATGCCAGATATGCATCTGCTTTTGAGGTTGGAGGTCATGTGCTGATATGGGGCAGGATCCAGAGCAGAGAGTATATGAAGAGGATCAGCGAAAATGAGACGGAAAAAAGGATTGCTTATGAAGTTTCGGTGAGCAAATTGGAATATGTTGAGTAATATTGGAGAAGTTATGGAATATTGCTGAGAATATTAAGGTAATACTTGCATTTCCATCCAAACTGCGGTAATATAAAAAAAATTAGAAAAATGGGGAATTACCGGTTTCACTAACAGTAAGAGGAAAAATCATGGAAAGAAAAATAACAGAGGTTTATTGCGGGAACGGAAAAGGAAAGACAACACTGGCTCTTGGCCAGGGACTGCGTTTTGCCGCACAGGGAAAGAGTGTGATCATTATACAGTTTCTCAAGGGGAAGGAACGCAGAGAAGTGGATTTTCTTGAGGAACTGGACAATCTTGACTTTAAGATTTTCCGTTTCGAAAAAATGGACACCTGCTATAATGACCTGAGCGAGCAGGAGAAGGCAGAGGAGAGAACCAATATACTCAATGGCCTTAATTTTGCACGGAAGGTAATTGCTACCGGAGAATGCGATTTTCTGCTGCTGGATGAGATCCTCGGGCTTATGGATAAAGGAATCGCTCCAGTTGAGACGATCATCGATATGCTTAAGCAGAAGGATGAAAGTATGCACATAGTTATGACCGGACGATGGCTGCCGGAAGCTCTGAAGCCTTATGTGGACAGTATTACAACACTGACTACAGAGTATACGGACCAGGAACGGGAATAAAGCAACATTTTACAGAAGAAAGAAGGAGGAAGACAAATGGCAATTTTTAAAGGGGCAGGCGTTGCAATCGTAACACCAATGCATGAAGACGGTAAGGTGAATTATGAGAAACTTGAGGAGATCCTGGAGGACCAGATCGCGAACAGCACAGACGCCATCGTTATCTGTGGAACAACAGGAGAGTCTTCTACCCTGACTCATGGTGAGCATCTTCAGACTATCAAATTCACTATTGATAAGGTTAATAAACGTGTGCCGGTAATCGCAGGAACAGGTTCCAACTGTACAGAGACAGCGATCATGATGTCCAAGGAAGCTGCTTCCTATGGTGCAGATGCTCTTCTTATCGTAACACCTTACTATAACAAGGCTACACAGAAGGGTCTTATCGCTCATTATACAGCAATTGCCAATGCAGTTCCGGAAACTCCGCTTATCATGTACAATGTACCGAGCCGTACAGGCTGCAATATCCAGCCAGCTACAGCAGCTTATCTTGCCAAGAATGTGAAGAACATTGTCGGAATCAAGGAAGCTACAGGAGATCTTTCACAGATCGCCAAGATGATGTCTCTGGCTGACGGACAGCTTGAGCTTTACTCCGGAAATGATGACCAGATCCTTCCGATCCTTTCTCTGGGCGGACTTGGAGTAATCTCCGTACTGTCCAACGTTGCACCGAAGTATACACATGATATGGTTATGAAATATTTCGACGGTGACACAAAGGGTGCAGCTGAGGATCAGCTGAAGGCTATTCCGCTGATCAATGCCCTGTTCAGTGAGGTTAACCCGATCCCGGTTAAGACGGCCATGAATCTTATGGGAATGAATGTAGGACCACTTCGTATGCCACTTTGTGATATGGAAGACAACACAAAGGCAGCTCTTGCAAAAGAAATCGAGAAATTCGGTCTTAAGCTTGCTGAATAATCTGACTGTAAGCGGAAGGTAAAGGAGAAACATACTATGGTAAAAATTATCATGCACGGCTGCAACGGACATATGGGTCAGGTGATCAGCGACATCGTGGAGAAAGATCCGGATGCTGAGATCGTGGCAGGTATCGACATTGCAGACCAGGGAAAAAACAGCTATCCGGTATTTACCGATATTGACGCATGTCAGACAGAAGCAGATGCCATCATCGACTTCTCTTCTGCAAAAGCAACAGACAAGCTTCTTGAGTACAGCGCAGCACGTCAGATTCCGGTTGTTCTCTGCAGCACAGGCTTAAGCGAGGAGCAGCTTGCAAAGGTGGAGGAAACATCCAGGAAGGTTGCAGTGCTGAAATCAGCAAATATGTCTCTTGGTATCAACACACTTCTGAAACTGGTCCAGGATGCTGCCAGAGTTCTTGCAGCAGCAGGATTTGATATGGAGATCGTTGAGAAGCATCACCGCCTGAAGGTTGACGCACCGAGCGGTACAGCTCTGGCGCTGGCTGACAGTCTGAACGAGGCGATGGACAACAAGTATCACTATGTATATGACCGCAGCCAGAAACGTGAAAAACGTGACGATAAGGAAATCGGAATCTCTGCAGTCCGCGGCGGTACGATCGTAGGTGAGCATGAGGTGATCTTTGCAGGCCAGGACGAGGTAATTGAGTTCAAGCACACAGCTTATTCCAAGGCTATTTTTGGAAAGGGTGCTGTGGAAGCAGCGAAATTTATTGCAGGCAAACCGGCAGGACGTTACGATATGAGTGACGTGATCGGCTGATCCAGCTGATAATATATGGACGTGGGGAACACGTCATTACATAGGACCGGGGTTCGCAGAAGCGGAGCCCGGTTTTTTGAAAAAGAGGTGAAAAATGGTCACCATTAAAGAAATAGCGAAACGTTGTAATGTTTCTATTGCCACAGTGTCCAATATTATAAACGGAAAGCCTAATGTGGGCAGAGAAACCAGGGAAAAAGTACTTAAGACAATAGAAGAGCTGAACTACACACCCAATTATATTGCGAAAAACCTTAAAACAAGGCGATCAAAAACGATCGGTGTTGTTGTGGAGGACATCACGGCATTCTGTGCACCGAATATTGTAGACGGAATCACGAAATGCTGCGAGGAAAAGGGCTATCATATTCTGCTGACGAATCTCCGGCTTTATCGGAAATTCGGTGAAAGCTATTATGAAAACGAGAAGTTTTTTCCGATGATCCAGAAAGAAATAAAGGAGCTTATTGCGAAGCAGGTGGATGGTATTGTCTATGTGACCACACATGAGAGAGTGCTTAAGTGCCTTCCGGAAGAACTGAACGTTCCGGCAGTTATGGCTTATGGCTATACAAGATCTCCGAAATATCCATCGATCGTGGTAGATGACCGGAAAGGTGCGGCAGAGGTGATCCGGTATCTGTTTTCCATGGGGCACAGAAGAATTGGAACTGTCAGCGGACCGGTCAGGAGTATTCATACCAGAGAACGTCTGCTGGGAGTGCAGGACATATTTACAGAGCAGGGAATCCCTTTTGAAAAAAAATGCGTGGTTGAAGGTGACTGGAGGCGTGGGAGTGGATACCGTGGGACGGATTCTCTTCTGGAACAGAAGGTTACGGCAATCTTCTGCATGAGTGATATTATGGCAGGCGGTGTTTATGACAGACTGGGCGAACTGGGCCTGATCCCGGGAAAGGATATCTCCGTTGCCGGTTTTGATGACCGGGAGCTTTCTACATATTATAAACCGCCACTTACGACCACAGCACTGCCGCTTTTTGAGATTGGATATACAGCCTGTGAACATGCGATCCGGAAGATCGAAGGCAGTGACTGCGGGGAGGAGCCGGAAGAGCTTCTTGAGATAGCCAGGAGCTGCAGTCTGACAGTGCGTGACTCAGTGAAGGATATTCGGATTCGGTGATGGGGAGTAAGTTTTGTACAAAAAAAGATAGCTGAATTTGTAAGAAATTTATAAAGTTAAACGTTTTATTAATGAGATATTGACGGTGAAATTTAAACGTGGTATAAGAAAGATAACGAAATAAATAAGACATTACGGAAAAGCAGAGATTGTTTTTCCGTAAATATTTACCCTTTAAATTAAACGTTTAACTAAAGAAAGTAAGCTATCTGCGAAGCAGAAAAAAATAATAATAAGAAGAGGGTGTTTACCTGATTTAGTTAAACTGCGAAACAGTTATTTGTTTATGCAGGAGGAAAAAAATATGGGAAAAGCAGCAAATTCAAGTATTGATCTGAAAAACATCCACATCACAGACAGTTTCTGGAACAAATACGTACATCTGGTAAAGGATGTGATCATTCCATACCAGTGGGACATTTTAAATGACCGTCTGGAGGACGTGGAGACCAGTCACTGTATTGAGAACTTCAAAATTGCAGCAGGAGAAAGCGAAGGCGAATTCCAGGGAGCCGTTTTTCAGGATACGGATGTTGCCAAATGGCTGGAAGCGGTTGGTTTTGCGCTGAGCTGGGAGCGGGATGAGAAGCTGGAAGCACTTGCAGACGAGACAATCGACCTGATCGGACGGGCACAGCAGCCGGACGGATACCTGAACACTTATTTTACGATCAAGGAACCGGGACTTCGCTGGACGAATCTTATGGAAGGTCATGAGCTTTATACAGCCGGGCATATGATCGAGGCTGCAGTGGCATACTACGAAGCAACCGGAAAGAAGAAATTTCTGGATATCGTCTCCAGATTTGCTGATCTGATCTGTGACACCTTCGGAGCAGAGGAGGGCAAGATTCACGGTTATCCGGGGCATCAGGAAATCGAGCTTGCACTTGTGAAGCTTTATCGCGTAACGGGAACACATAAATATCTGGAGCTTGCGAAATATTTCATTGATGCCCGCGGCGAGGGTGAAAACTATTTTCTGAATGAAGAAAAGAAACCTGCATTTAAGCGGATCTTCCCGGATTTTCATGATTATAACCCGGCGTATTCCCAGTCACATCAGCCTGTAAGAAAGCAGAAAACAGCAGAAGGTCATGCGGTTCGTGCCAATTATATGTATTCTGCAATGGCAGATCTGGCCTGCGAATATGAGGATGACAGACTGAAAGCGGCATGTGAGAACCTGTGGGACAATATGGTGCACAAAAGAATGTATATTACAGGAAGTGTCGGTTCATCCGGAATCTTGGAGCGTTTTACAACGGATTATGATCTGCCCAATGCCAGCAACTATTCAGAAACCTGTGCATCGATCGCACTTGCCATGTTCGGAAAGAGAATGGCAGATATGGAAAAAGATGCTTCTTATATGGATGCAGTGGAGAGGGCTTTGTACAATACGGTTCTTTCCGGAATCGCCATGGATGGAAAAAGCTTTTTCTACGTAAATCCACTGGAGGTATGGCCTGCAAACTGTATTCCGAGGACTTCCATGGAGCATGTGAAGCCTGTAAGACAGAAATGGTTTGGGGTTGCCTGCTGTCCTCCGAACATTACAAGAACCCTGGCATCACTTGGACAATATGTTTATTTCCAGGAAAAAGATCAGATTTATGTAAACTTATATATTGCAAATGAGACAGAGGTTCAGATCGGCGGAAATCCATTTAAGATCACTCTGGAAGGTAATTTCCCATGGGAAAATAATCTGCGGTTCACAGTGGATGGAGAGAGTGAATCCGAGGGTATGATTGCATTTCGTGTGCCATCCTATGCGAAAAATTTTTGTATTTTACATAACGGCCAGAAGGTTGAGATAAAAACGGAAAAAGGTTATGCGAAGATTGCCGGAAAATTTTCTCATGAGATTTTTGAGATCAGCTTTGAGGCACCGGCAGTATTTGTACATGCAAATCCGCAGGTAAGAGCGGACGCAGCAAAAACTGCTGTAGTAAAAGGTCCTCTTGTGTATTGCCTTGAGGAAGCTGACAATGGAGATGACCTTTCTGCACTCCTGATCGATACAGCACAGACACCGGAGGAGATTTATGATGACCAGCTTCTGGGAGGCTGCAGCGTGGTTCATATTTCCGGAAGAAAAATTTCCGGTGAGGGATGGAATGAGCATGTTCTGTATCAGGAAAAGCCGGTCAGCCTTGAAGATGTGAAGCTGACGCTGGTGCCATATTGCTACTGGGGCAACCGCAAGGCAGGGGAGATGCTTGTGTGGATGAAGGAGAGCCTGTAAAAAAATTTTGCTGTTTTTTCATAAGTGATTTTTTCCAGCTTTTTCCGGGATAGAACACCGGAAAAAAGGCCATATTATGAGTACAGAATTTTTTAAAAAAGGAGAAGATCACATGAAAAAATGGAAAGCGATATTTTTCGGAACCCTGTTGACGCTGTCCTTATGTACATTTACAGCCTGCGGTACAGATGTAAACAATGCCGATGAGACGGTGGATGAGAAGGAAAATAATGCAGCAGATAGCAAGAATGATGCTGCGGCTCAGGATGAGATCACAGAGAATGAAGCAGACAACGACGGTGTGATGGATAACGGAGATATTGTGGAGGATTCCGGAACAGACAACAATGAGATGGCCGGAGGAAATGCCACGGTAACACCAGGTGGAAATGCCGCGACAGTGACTCCGGGTACAGGTGATGCCAACGGAAACGGCAATGACGGGACAGTATCCGGTGAGCTGGGAGACAGTGTGAAGGATCTCGGGGATGGTGTCGGAAATGCGGTGGATGATATCGGAAACGCAGTGGGAAATGCTATAGAAGGACGATAGGATATCCGGCAGAAAAATCCCGGCGTTGCACAAAAATGCCGCGAATGCTATTATCAATGTATGGAAAGAAAACGGAGGATAAATGACTATGAAATTCAGACCATGCATTGATATACATAATGGACAGGTGAAACAGATTGTAGGCGGGAGCCTGAAGGATCAGGGAGATCAGGCAGCAGAGAATTTTGTTTCTGAGCAGGATGCGGCTTTTTATGCGGAGCTTTACAGGAAATCCGGCTTAAAGGGCGGTCACGTGATCCTACTCAACGGAAAAGATTCTCCTTATTATGAAGCAACGCGTAAGCAGGCGCTTCTTGCACTGGGAAAATACCCTGGCGGACTCCAGATCGGAGGCGGCATCAATCCGGAAAATGCACCGGAATATCTGGAAGCAGGTGCCAGTCACGTGATCGTTACCTCTTATGTTTTTAAGAATGGCGTGATTTCCTGGGACAATCTGGAAAAAATCCGTGACACAGTTGGGAAAGAACATCTTGTGCTGGATTTAAGCTGCCGCAAAAAAGATGGCAGCTATTACATTGTCACAGACAGATGGCAGAACTTTACAGAAGAGATCGTAACTCCTGAGCTTATGAATAAACTTGGAAGCTACTGTGATGAATTTCTTGTTCATGCAGTGGATGTGGAAGGAAAGTCCCATGGTGTGGAAAAAGAGCTCGCCACGATTCTGGGAGGGTACACAGCACATCCGGTTACCTATGCAGGCGGAGTTGGTTCCATGGAGGACATTGAGGTGCTGCGCGAGGCAGGGCAGGGAAGGCTGGATGTGACGGTTGGCAGTGCACTGGATATTTTTGGCGGAAGCATTCCATTTGAGACTCTGGCAGCGATGAAATAGAGGGAATAGTTGCGCATTCGCGACAAAAAAAACCTTTTGCAGGAATATATCGAATAAATTTAGAAAAAATTTGTGAAATTTTTGAAAAGTGATGTTAAAATTCAACTTAATGTGTTATAATAGCCACATAAAACAGCAAAGGGGATGGAAGTCATGAAATTTATTATTAGTGGAAAGAATATAGCAGTAACAGAAGGACTTAAAACAGCTGTTGAGGACAAGCTTGGTAAACTTGAAAGGTATTTCACTCCTGAAACTGAAATTTCAGTGACCTTAAGTGTTGAAAAAGACCGTCAGAAGATCGAGGTAACAATCCCTGTGAAAGGTAATATCATTCGCTCCGAGCAGGTAAGTAATGATATGTATGTATCCATTGATCTGGTTGAAGAGGTAATTGAGCGTCAGCTTCGTAAATACAAGAACAAGATTGTTGACAAACAGCAGGAATCCACAAACTTCCAGAAAGCATATCTTGATAAGGATTATGAAGAGGATGAAGAAGTTAAGATCATCCGTACCAAGAAATTCGGAATTAAACCAATGTATCCGGAAGATGCATGCGTACAGATGGAGCTTCTTGGACATAACTTCTTCGTATTTTTCAATGCTGAGACAGAGCAGGTTAACGTGGTTTATAAACGTAAAGGTAATACTTACGGACTGATCGAGCCTGAGTTCTGATTGCTGCATAACAACTGAATATTGAAAAGATAACTCCGGGAATCTGCGTGGAAACTCTGCAGATCTCCGGAGTTTTTTTGATCAGGTGAGAGAGGGTGCAGTCAGGATTTTTTTACTTGAGTATGAAAGTCTGCTTTACAGCAGGCGGCCTGATATTTTATAATAAAATCATCAGAAAAAAGGGAGGAAATACCAATGAAAAAGAAGCTTTCAGCATTACTTCTCAGTGCAGTGCTATGCGTGACAGCGATACCGGTAACTGGTATGGCTGCGGAATTCAGTGATGGTTCGGCGGTGGAAACACTTGGAGAAGATGTTTCAGAAGCTCCAGAGGAAAGTTCTGGTCAGGAAGAATCCTCTTTGGATGTTTCAGATGATGCAGAGATTCTTGATTATGAAGATGAATCAGATGAATTAAGTATCGGGGATATTGAACAGGCATATGCAGGCAGCAGTTCGGATGATTTTACCGATTCTGCAGATGATTTTTCCGACGGGGAAGTACCGAAAAATGGAAACTTTACATTATCACATGAGGGAATTATCCAGGAAGGTGCGATCTGCCCGAAAAAGACTTCTGTAGTACTTACAGAAAAATGGGAAAATGCTCTGGTAAATCTTGTGGAAAAAGGTGGATCTGTGCTGGATATTGCATCACTTTCTATTCCGGCAGATCAGATATCAGATGTAGTCATGCTGTTTATTAACCGACACCCAGAATATTATTGGCTTTCTTTTGAGTCTTGCGATGTAGAAAACGACATTGCGGTTACACTTTATGAAGATGTGAAGCCTTTTATGGGCAAGAGCAGAAGTACAGTTTTTGGTTCTTCCTCACTGGAAGAGGCTACCAAGAAAGCACTGGCAGTTGTGAAGCCGGAGATGAGCGATCTGGAAAAAGCTCTTGTGCTTCATGATTATATTGCGTTAAATACAGAGTATGATTATCAGGGATATTTGAATGGCAATCTTCCGAATTCTGTATTTACGATCGAGGGAACTCTGGTAGAAGGTAAAGCCGTATGCCAGGGATATGCACTTGCGTATCAGTATCTTCTGAATAAGGTTGGAATTGAGAGTAAATATGTTGCCAGTTCAGCTATGAATCATGGATGGAATCTGGTGAAGATCTTTGGCCGGTGGTATCACGTAGATGTGACCTGGGATGATCCGGTATGGGATCAGCTGGGACAAGTTAAACATCAATATTTTCTGTTGAGTGATGCGGGAATCATGGGATTGAAGCACTATAGCTGGGAAGTCTGGGACAGTGGAACAGAGACTGCACCGGCGGCTGTATCTGAGGTGTATAATACTTATTTCTGGAGAAATATAGATACCGGAATCTGGTATTATAAAGAAAAAATGTATTATATGGAGATCAGCAGTACAACAGTAGGACAGATCAAATGTCAGAGTATTTATGACTCTTCAGCTACAGTACTTGCGACGGTGGATATGAAATGGCCATATGTGGGTATGCCAAATTATTACTGGGGAAATTCTTCGAAGACGATCCTTTATAATGGTCAGTTCTATTACAGTGGTCCGGATGCACTTTACCGGATCAATCTGGATGGTTCCGGAAATACAAAAATTGCAGATGTAAGATATACAAATCAGTATGTGTATGGATTTGCTTATTCTAATGGAGCGTTTTGGATTGCACTTCATGATAGTCCGAATATCAGTACAGCGGAATCACCGATGAAAATCACGCTTGGAGTAGAGCCAACGGCAACGCCGAAACCGAAACCAACAGCAACGCCGAAACCGAAGCCAACGGCAACACCGAAACCGAAACCAACAGCAAAGCCGAAGCCGAAACCAACAGCAACCCCGAAACCGTCGAGTAATTCGACTGTTATTACAAAGAATACATATAAGAATTATAAGAAATCAACATTAAACATCAAAAAAACAATAAAGAAGATTGAGAGCAATGCTTTTGAAGACTTATCGTTATTATATGTTTATTTTGAGGGAAGTGCCCCACAGATGGGTGCGAACATGTTTAAAAATCAGGCACTGACAGCTTACTATCCGATCAATGATCCTACATGGACAGCGGCTAAGCTGAAAGATTATGGCGGTATATGGATCACTTGGTCTGCATGGGACCCAACTACAAAAAAAATATATGGTGCTGATCTGAAAAAATATGGCGATCTGAGTCTTAAATATACAACTGTGACATACACTGGAAAGCCACAGAAGATGAAAGTATATGTACGCGATAAATCATATCCAGGAGAATCAGATTATTTGCTGATGGAAGACATTGATTACAAAGTTACATGGAAAAATAACACAAATGCAGGTACAGCAACAGTAACAGTAACAGGTCTGGAACCATATTTCAGGGGAACTCTTACAAAGACTTTTAAGATCCTTCAGGCAAACAACAGCATTACAGCTTCCAATGTGAAAAAAACGCAGAGTACCAAGGCACAGACATTTTCACTTGGAGCAGCAGCAAAAGGCGGGGCGAAACTCAGCTATAAATCAAACAATAAAAAGGTTACTGTTAATTCAAGCGGAAAAGTAACGATTGCTGCAAACTACACAGGCGAATCTGCTATCACGATCACCGCAGCAGCTACCAAGAACTACAAAGCGGCTCAAAAGACAGTAACATTAACTGTAAATCCATCTGGAACATCCATCACAAAATGTACCAACATTAAAACAAAAAAAGCGGATATCCAGTGGAAAAAGAACGGATCTGCAACAGGATACGAAGTTCAGTATTCTACCAATAAAACATTTAAAAGCGGAGTTAAAACAAAATCGATCACAAATGCTTCCACAATAAAATACACAGCAGCCGGACTCACCAGCCAAAAAACATATTATGTAAGAGTCCGCGCATACAAAACTGTTGGAAAGAAGAAATTATACTCTTCCTGGAGTGGAATCAAGACTGTGAAGATTACGAAGTAAACGAAAAAGAAAACGGCTATGCATACGGTAACAGCATATTATAAGTACTGTTATTGCTGCATAGCTGTTTTCTTTTGGGGCAGTGTAAAAAAAGCAAAAGTCAGGAAGGATATATAGGACATGATTTGTTAAATAATTGTTCATTGTTTTTGTTACAGGAAAGTGGTAGAATATATACCATATGTGATCTGGATTTCAACAGAGACCTGTAATGATCCTGAATCGGATAGATAAGAGGCTTAAAAGCCTGATTTTGAACGTAAATCATATCCGGAAGTTGTGGTTGCGTTTATGAATATACAGCGGATTAGGATATAATATCCGTATGAATTAAGACGATTGGAGCAGAAACATGAATGTTTTTTCAAAAGTATTTGGAACCCGCAGTCAGCGAGAAGTAAAGCGTATCATGCCGCTGGTTGAGAAAACTGAGAGTTATCAGTCTCAGATGCAGCAGCTTACAGACGAGCAGTTACGAGATAAGACAAGAGAATATAAGAAACGCCTTGCAGAAGGAGCAACACTGGATGACCTTCTTCCAGAGGCATTTGCTACTGTACGTGAGGCAGCAAAACGTGTACTTGGAATGGAGCACTACCGTGTACAGATCATCGGTGGTATTATCCTTCATCAGGGTCGTATTGCCGAGATGAAAACAGGTGAAGGTAAAACTCTTGTATCCACACTTCCTGCATATCTGAATGCCCTTGAAGGAAAAGGCGTTCACATCGTAACAGTCAACGATTACCTGGCTAAACGAGATGCTGAGTGGATGGGCAAAGTTCATGAATTCCTTGGCCTGACAGTAGGCGTTGTACTTAACGACATGAAACCGGAAGAGCGTCGTGCAGCATACGGATGTGACATCACATACGTAACAAACAACGAACTTGGATTTGATTATCTTCGTGACAACATGGTTATCTATAAAGAACAGCTTGTTCAGAGAGACCTTCACTACTGTATCATCGATGAGATCGACTCCGTCCTGATCGATGAGGCGCGTACTCCGCTTATCATTTCCGGACAGAGCGGTAAGTCCACCAAGCTTTACGAAGTGTGCGATATCCTTGCACAGCAGCTGGAGCGTGGTGAAGCCAGCCATGAGATGACCAAGATGGCAGCTATCATGGGTGAAGAAGTTATCGAGACAGGTGACTTCGTTGTAAATGAAAAAGATAAGATCGTCAACCTTACTGAGCAGGGTATCAAGAAGGTTGAGAAATTCTTTAATATCGAGAACCTGGCAGATCCGGAGAACCTGGAGATCCAGCACAACATCATCCTTGCACTTCGTGCACACAACCTGATGCACAAAGATCAGGATTACGTTGTAAAAGATGACGAGATCCTTATTGTTGATGAGTTTACCGGACGTATCATGCCAGGCCGCCGTTATTCCGATGGTCTTCATCAGGCAATCGAGGCGAAAGAGCATGTTAAGGTTAAAAGAGAGAGCAAAACTCTTGCAACCATCACTTTCCAGAACTTCTTCAACAAATATGACAAAAAAGGCGGTATGACAGGTACAGCGCTTACCGAGGAAAAAGAGTTCCGTGATATCTACGGCATGGATGTTGTAGAGATCCCGACCAACCGTGTAGTACAGCGTAAAGATCTTGACGATGCTGTTTACATGACAAAGAAAGAGAAATTCAACGCCGTTGTAGAAGCAGTTAAAGAAGCTCATGCGAAACATCAGCCGGTACTGGTTGGTACGATCACCATCGAGACTTCCGAGCTTCTCAGCAGAATGCTGAAGAGAGAGGGAATTCCGCACAACGTACTGAATGCAAAGTTCCATGAACTGGAGGCTGAGATCGTAGCACAGGCCGGACAGGCAGATGCTGTTACCATTGCAACCAACATGGCAGGACGTGGTACTGATATCAAGCTTGACGATGTGGCAAGAGAAGCCGGCGGTCTGAAGATCATCGGTACAGAGCGCCATGAGTCAAGACGTATTGATAACCAGCTCCGTGGACGTTCCGGACGACAGGGAGATCCGGGTGAATCCCGTTTCTACATTTCTCTTGAGGACGACCTGATGCGTCTGTTTGGTTCTGAGAGACTGATGAAGGTTTTCACATCTCTTGGAGTTGAGGAGAATGAGCAGATTGAGCATAAGATGCTTTCCAATGCGATCGAGAAAGCACAGGAAAAGATCGAGTTCAATAACTTTGGAATCCGTAAAAATCTTCTTGATTACGACCAGGTAAACAATGAGCAGAGAGAAATCATTTATGAGGAGCGCCGCCAGGTACTTGACGGTGAGAACATGCGTGATGCCATCTACAAGATGATCACAGATATTGTAGACAGCATGACAGATATGTGCTTCTCCGATGATATGGACTCCAGTGAGTGGAATCTTGATGAGTTTAATACAGCAATCATTCCGATTATTCCAATCCAGCCACTGACAGCTGAAAAGGTTAAAGGTCACAAAAAAGATGAGATCAAGCATATCGTGAAAGAAGAGGCAGTGAAGCTTTATGAAGCGAAAGAAACTGAGTTTCCGGAACCAGAGCAGCTTCGTGAGCTTGAGCGTGTCGTTCTTCTGAAATGTATTGACAGCAAGTGGATGGACCACATCGATGATATGGAAATGCTCCGTCAGGGTATCGGTCTTGCTGCATATGGACAGAGAGATCCGGTTGTTGAGTACAAGATGAGCGCATTTGAGATGTTCAATAACATGATCACTTCTATCCAGGAAGATACCGTACGTATGCTGTATCATGTTCATGTAGAGCAGAAGATCGAGCGTGAGCAGGTTGCTAAAGTAACCGGCACAAACAAAGATGATAGTGCAGGCCCGAAGAAACCTGTTCAGAGAAAAGAAGATAAAGTATATCCGAACGATCCGTGCCCATGCGGAAGCGGCAAGAAATACAAACAGTGCTGCGGACGTAAGGCTGCTAAGATCTGAGAATAGCGATGCAAATAGTCTCACCCAGATGATGTGGTGGGGCTATTTTTGTATCGGGGCAGAATGTGAATGCCCGATTTGAAGCTGTGCACGAATACGGATTGCAAATATTCGTGTTTGACTTGGCAGACAAATACGGTTATTTATATAAAATCAGAGAAGGGATATGATAATATGGCAATTATAAAAACTGCAATTCTTCAAACGCATGTGTATATGGAAAAATCCCGCAACATCAACCGGGCAGTGGAACTCCTCGCCAGTCCGGAACTCAAAGATATTGATCTGGCAGTTCTGCCGGAAATGTTCTGCTGCCCATACGAGAATAAATATTTTCCGGAATATGCTGAACTCGAAGGTGGAGACACCTGGGAAAAATGTTCCCGGCTGGCAGCAGAACATGGAATCTATCTCATAGCCGGCAGTATGCCGGAGCAGGATGAGGATGGACATATTTACAATACTTCCTATGTTTTTGACAGAAAGGGACATCAGATCGGAAAACACCGGAAGATGCATCTTTTTGACATTGATGTAAAAGGCGGTCAGTATTTTAAAGAATCCGAAACACTTACACCTGGAAATCAGATAACGGTTTTTGATACGGAGTTTGGCAAAATAGGACTTTGCATCTGCTACGATTTCCGTTTTCCGGAACTTGCCAGGCTGATGGCAGATCAGGGCGCAGAAGTGATCATTGTGCCGGCAGCTTTTAACATGACGACAGGACCTCTCCACTGGGAGCTGATGTTCCGTCAGAGAGCCGTAGACAATCAGGTATACACCATCGGAGCCGCACCGGCCAGGGACATGAATGCCGGGTATCACTCCTGGGGGCATTCCATTGCAGCAGATCCCTGGGGAAAAGTTCTCATGGAAATGAATGAAAAGCCGGAAGTACAGGTTGTGGAACTGGATCTGGATGAGGTGAAAAAAGTCCGGGAACAGCTGCCGCTTCTGAAGCATCGGAGAGAGGATATTTATAAACTGTCGCAGATAAAATAGAAACGCCCAAACCACGTTTTCGTTGTAATTTTCATGGCCATATGGTATTGTATAAGACAGGCAGGACTTCCTGCATCAATATATAGAAAGAAGGTGAAGCTGTGGTTGAGTTAGATCAGTTCAAGAGTATTCTTGCAACATACACAGAGCCATTAGTGGAAGTGAGGGATTCACTTTGACCTCGCTAACAAAGAGCAGAAGGTCGAAGAATTAGAGCGCGAGATGGAAGCGCCTGATTTCTGGGATAATGCAGAAGCATCCCAGATGAAAATGAAACAGTTAAAGAGTCTCAAAGATGATATTGAGACATACCATAATCTGGAAACACAGATGGAAGATATGGAGACTATGATCGAGATGGGATATGAGGAGAATGATCCCTCGATCATTCCGGAGATCCAGGAGATGCTGGATGAATTCCAGGCAAGTTTTGACAGTATCCGTGTGAAGACACTGCTTTCCGGAGAATATGATGGAGAGAATGCCATTATCAAGCTGAATGCAGGAGCAGGCGGAACAGAAGCATGCGACTGGTGCGGAATGCTTTACCGTATGTACAGCAGATGGGCAGAGAAGAAAGGATTTGCGCTTGAGGTGCTGGATTACCTTGACGGTGATGAGGCCGGAGTGAAATCTGTAACTTTCCAGGTAAACGGAGAGAACGCCTACGGTTATCTGAAATCCGAGAAAGGTGTTCACCGTCTTGTACGTATTTCGCCGTTCAACGCAGCAGGTAAGAGACAGACATCATTTGTATCCTGTGATGTTATGCCGGATATCAAGAAAGATCTGGACGTAGAGATCAATGATGATGATATCCGTATTGATACCTACCGAAGCAGCGGTGCCGGTGGACAGCATATTAATAAGACGTCTTCCGCGATCCGTATCACCCATTTTCCAACAGGAATTGTGGTACAGTGCCAGAACGAGCGTTCCCAGCACATGAACAAGGATAAGGCTATGCAGATGCTGAAAGCCAAGCTGTATCTTCTGAAACAGCAGGAAGCAGAGGAGAAGCTTTCAGGTATTCGAGGCGAAGTAACAGATATCGGATGGGGAAACCAGATCCGTTCTTATGTCCTGCAGCCATATACTATGGTGAAAGATCACCGTACCAACGAGGAAACCGGTAATGTTGACGCAGTCCTGGACGGCGGTATTGATATCTTTATCAATGCATACCTGAAATGGATCGCGCTGGCGAGAAAGAAAGAATAACATTACTGTCACGGAACCCCATAAAGATAACACAAGGACTCCGCAGGCAAAAAAACGCTTGTGGAGTTTCTTTTATTATGATAATATATCTTTTGTACAAAAACAGTTGTCTTTATGAAACGGACAGAAAATTACTGTTCACAGGAATATTCCGCGAGGAGCTGGTCATGATGTGAACAGTGATCAGAGAGGTTGCTATGCAGAAACAGGTTGAGAAGAAAAAATACTATGTAGTAAGAGAGAGGGCAGTGCCGGAAGTGCTTCTGAAGGTTGTGGAGGCTAAGAGAATGATCGAGTCCAAACGTGTGGCTACTGTTCAGGAAGCAGCTGAAAAGACCGGGATCAGCCGCAGCTCTTTTTACAAATATAAGGACGATATTTTTCCTTTCCACGAGGAGACCAGGGGGAAGACCATCACCTTTATTATTCAGATGGACGACGAGCCGGGACTTTTATCAATGGTGCTGCAGACGATTGCCCGTTTTCATGGTAATATCCTGACCATACATCAGAGTATTCCAATTAACGGAGTCGCAACACTGACGCTGAGCGTTGATATCCTTCCAGGTGAAGGCGACGCAGAAGCTATGGTGGAGGATATTGAACAGAAAGACGGTATACACTATTTGAAAATTTTAGGCAGGGAGTAAGCATATGATAAACATAGCAGTATTAGGCTACGGTACAGTAGGAAGCGGAGTTGTTGAAGTTATCAACACCAATCATGAGAGCATTAACAAGAGAGCCGGAGATGAGATCAATATTAAATACGTGCTGGACTTAAGAGATTTCCCGGGAGATCCGGTGGAGAAAGTTCTGGTTCATGATTACGAAGTGATCGTAAACGATCCGGAGGTAGACATTGTCGTTGAAGTTATGGGTGGAATCGAGCCTGCATATACCTTTGTAAAAAGAGCACTGGAGGCCGGAAAGAGCGTAAGTACATCCAATAAGGCTCTGGTGGCCAAACATGGTTCCGAGCTTATGGAGATCGCCAAGGCGAAAGGCATCAATTTCCTTTTTGAGGCAAGCTGTGGTGGTGGAATCCCGATTATTCGTGCGCTGAATTCTTCACTGACAGCAGATGAGATCGATGAGATCACAGGTATCCTTAACGGAACCACCAACTATATGCTTTATAAAATGAGTACAGAGAACTGTGATTTTGATACAGTTCTGAAAGAAGCACAGGCGAAAGGCTATGCAGAAGCAGATCCGACAGCAGATGTAGAAGGTGCCGATGCATGCCGTAAGATCGCGATTCTTTCTTCACTTGCATATGGAAAATTCCTGAATTACGAGAATATTTATACAGAAGGAATTACAAAGATCACACCGGCAGATATGGAATATGCGAAAGAGCTTGGCATGACCATCAAACTTCTTGCAACAAGCCGCAGAATCGGAGATGCTTTCTATGCAATGGTAGCTCCGTTCCTGGTGGGCCAGGAGAGCCCGCTTTACAGCGTAAATGATGTGTTCAATGCAGTATTTGTGCATGGAAATGTTCTTGGAGATGCCATGTTCTACGGAAGTGGAGCAGGTAAACTCCCGACTGCAAGCGCAGTGGTAGCCGATGTTGTAGATGAGGCAAAACATCTTCACAGAAATATCATGACAAACTGGAGCAGCCGTGATCTGGAACTTATGGATCTGGATGATGTTGAGGGACGTTTCTTTGTACGTGTGTCCGATACAACTATGGATGAAGTGGAGAAAGCTTTCGGTGATGTACAGACTATCGAGCCGGATAATCTTCCGGAGGAGTTCGGATTTATCACACCGAAGATGAAGCAGGCTGATTACAAAGAGAAGATCAGCAAGCTTGACGGAAAAGTACTGGCGATGATCCGTGTGAAGGACTGATGCCGAAGGGGAAGAAAAGAACATGTTAATCGTAAAGAAATTCGGCGGTACATCTGTGGCTAACAAAGAGAGAATTTTCAATGTGGCCAAAAGATGTATCGAAGATTACAAAAAAGGAAACGACGTGGTGGTTGTGCTTTCAGCAATGGGTAAATATACTGATGAGCTTATCACCATGGCGAGAGACATTAATGAGAAACCTCCGAAACGTGAGATGGATATGCTTTTTACTATCGGAGAGCAGATGTCAGTAGCACTTATGGCTATGGCTATGGACAGCATGGGAGTACCGGCTGTTTCCCTGAATGCTTTTCAGGTGGCTATGCATACAACAAGTGCCCATGGCAGTGCACGCCTGAAAAAGATCGATGCTGCACGTATCCGCAGAGAACTGGATAACCGCAGGATCGTTGTTGTTACAGGTTTTCAGGGTATAGACAAGTATAATGACTACACTACACTTGGCCGTGGCGGTTCCGATACCACAGCTGTTGCTCTTGCAGCAGCACTTCATGCAGATGCCTGCGAGATCTATACAGATGTGGATGGAGTTTATACAGCTGACCCTCGTAAAGTTCCCAAAGCCCGCAAGCTGAAGGAGATCACTTACGATGAGATGCTGGATCTGGCAACTCTGGGAGCAGGTGTGCTTCACAACCGTTCCGTAGAGATGGCAAAGAAATATGGCGTACCGCTTGTAGTACGTTCCAGTCTCAACAACAGCGAAGGAACTGTGGTAAAGGAGGAAGTTACAGTGGAGAGAATGCTGATCAGCGGTGTTGCTCTGGATACAGATGCAGTACGTATTGCTGTGATCGGACTTAAAGATTCACCAGGAGTAGCATTTAAGCTGTTTGATACCCTGGCTAAGAAAAATATAAATGTAGATATGATCCTTCAGTCTATCGGCCGTGCCGGAACTAAGGATATTTCATTTACAGTTGACAAGAATGATCTGGATGATGCAATGGGTGTACTGGAGGCCAACCAGTTACGTATCGGTTATGTTGAGCTTCATGCGGAGAAAAATATCGCCAAGCTTTCCATCGTGGGAGCTGGTATGATGAGTAACCCGGGAGTTGCTGCGAAGATGTTCGAGAGCCTTTACAATGAGGGTGTGAACATCAACATGATCGCGACTTCTGAGATCCGTGTCACTGTTCTTATCAATGAAAAAGATGGTGTACGTGCGATGAATGCGGTACATGATGCGTTTAATCTTGCGGATTAAATGCAATACAAAACAGATGAGTTCATGAACATGCAGCAGAGCAGAACGTGAATATTTGTTTTGGCGAAGCATGGTTGCACACATAGAATGCAGTAAGGAATAATAAGGCGGGGGCTTGGAAGAAGTCTCCGCCTTCTATAGCAGTTCGGGGATTTTCTGCTCGGATTGCTGCGTTTTTTGATAAGGAGAGAATTTTATGAGAAAAAATCTGAAGGGCTGTAAGAGGCTTGCGAGGGAAACTCTGGCTGGGAATTTTACAGTTCCTGTGATCGGAAGTATTGCAGTTGCGGCGATGAGTGCGGTATCCGGTTATATTTCTACAGCACTTTTTCCGGGAGATTCCCTGTATGCAATCATTGGGGGAGAGGTATTCAGTTTTATCCTTTCACTGGTGATCTGTGTTTTTTCAGCGGGACTTTACAGGATTTATCTGAATATTTCCCGTCGGGAAAAATATTCTTTTGGTGATCTTCTGTACTTTTTCAGTCATCAGCCGGATCATGTGATCGTGGCATCATTTGTGCTGGCACTGATCAATCTGGTGACTTCACTTCCTATGGCGTGGTTTTCGTATACTACGGATATGGGAAGTACAGCAGATGTTCAGATGAACTGGGCGGTGAATTATCTGCTGTTTACGCTGCTGGGATTTTTGCTGAATCTTCTGATAGCGATGCCGTTTTCCATGACTTATTATATTCTGGCGGATAATCCGGAAATGAAGGGGGGACAGGCTCTGAAAGCCAGTGCGAAGCTTATGAAAGGGCATTTATGGGAGTACCTGAAGATGCTGCTCAGCTTTGTGCCGTGGATCATTTTTTCCATGTTTACACTTTATCTTGCGCTTATCTGGCTGGTACCTTATATAGAGACCTGCATGGCGGTTTTCTATCGGAATATATCCGGGGAGTTCGATGAACCCCCAATACCCCCGATAACACCGATTCCGCAGTTTCTGGATGAAACCGAGGCGTAGATGAATGTCTCTCGAAGGGAGGGCCTGGATGCGACGATGTTGGAAAGTGAAAGTCTGAGCCGATTTTTGAGGGTGAGGGTGAGCCGTCAGAGTGATCACTCCCTCAGCCGGACAGAAGGCGGTCTGCATAGCAGACCTGTTCCTGGAACTGAATGTAGAAAGAGGAAGTTTTTCTCCGTATATTCAATAAACAGGAAACAGGCCTGCCGCGCAGGCCGCTTTTCCGTACCTATACGTAAAAAATGTCCCAATTGAGAAATGAAGAATTGGGCTAATAATATACGGTCCAAAAAAATCGGCTCAACCTGTCATTTCCAAAACAGAAGCATACAGGATTAAGCCGATAAATTTACACTAATCAAAACGCATCACAGCGGCGTGGCCAGAAAGGAGGGGTGTGGGGAGGAAAAACGGCCTTCGCAACTATGAGTGCCTTTCCTCCCCACGGTTTTCCCCACTTTCACAAAGTAAAACTAATAAATCCAAAAAGTAAAACATACAAAACTAAGGATTCAAAGGAACTCTCCCCAGAACTTCCTTTACCAACACACCTATGGCAACCCCGGCGAGCACACCTGCAACAAGCAGTGCCGGTGCATACACGATCAGACTGGTGTTGCTGACCACGATCATAGCAACGATCAGCTGCCCGATATTATGGGTAACGCCTCCGGCAACACTGATTCCGATCAGGCTGAACTCCGAATGCTTTTTCAGAAAATTCATCACAGTCAGGCTGAGTGCTGCTCCGGCAAGACTATATACAATACTGAACAGGTTTCCAAACATAAATCCAATTACAAGTATGCGGACAACCGATACAAGTGCAGCTTCCCGCCAGGAATACCGATCCAGTATAAAAAGTACCGCCAGGTTAGCCAGTCCTATTTTTACACCGGGAATTCCGGCGAAGACGGGGATCAGTGATTCCACATATCCAAATATAATGGCAACCGCAGCAAACAATCCAAGATAAGCTGTTTTTCGTTTCATAATCTTATGTCACTGCATCGATCTTCGGTGAATCATCAGATTCCGAAGGCTCAGCAGAATCCTTTCCTTCTATTACAACTTTATTCGGCAGGCAGATAATAGAACCGCCGTGTTCGTCAACTGCCTTCTGTTTCATACAGTAATGATCCGGGCAGGTGGCTTCGATCATGGTGACTTTTCTATCTTTGATCTCACAGACATTGGTATCTCCGATATGGATCACCTGATCTTTGCTTAGTGAGTATGTCCCGAATTCTTTTCCATCAACAGTAATGCGGATCGTATTATGGGAACGCTGTCCCGAAATCCGGAAACCAAGCCACAGAATCCCGGCGATCACCAGTATGGACGCAATAAAAATCGTTTCTTTTTTCTTCAAAATAAATCTCCATTTCTATCACAGATTCGTAAAAATAATATCATACTCCCATTCAAAAGGCAAACACAAGTTAAATATATCTAACTATAAAAATCTTATTCGCTTCATAACCAGAAAAATTGAAATCATTCATTCAGGCAGATAGAATCCAAAATAAAAAAAGTTATAACGTACTAACAAAAAGTATGGACAAGGAAAAAAATAGATGCTATAATACCTACCTGTAAGTTAGAGGCATCTAATTTACAAAATAAGATTAAATAGAACTAAGTTAAATATGTAAGTGAATAATATATAACTTTTCGGGCTCCCCCGAAACTAAGGAATCTATAGTCATTTCCGAGAGTGCCATATCTGTCATTTTATAATGTAATTGAAATAAAGGATATTTGCTTGACGGATTATTTTACTTGAACGCAGATAAGCATTCCCCCACTTCAAGTGCGCGGAGCACTAAGCGGCGAGTGAGGGGGATGCTTATGTCAGTGGGAGTTGAAAGCTTCCACTGACAGATCGCGAAGCGACTGCGTTCATGAGCAAGTAGCGAAGCGGATTGCGAATGTCCGCTTTACTCGTTATAAATAAAAACAAGGGAGAAAAGAGATGAAAAACCAGAATTTTTACATGAGAGTGATCTCCGTTCTTCTGGTGATAATGGCTGTGCTTTTTTACAACAGCAGTATGAAGGCTGAGGAGAATGAGAAAGAGATCACAGCTCTGACCGATAAAGTGGACACTCTTCAGAATCAGCAGAGTGAGCTTTTAAGTGCACTGGAGACAATCTACACCAGCCGGGTTCAGAATCAGACAGCATCCGCAGCAGATACTGCGGCAGACAGCGATACAACAGACAGTGCATCAGCAGACAGTGCATCAGCAGACAGCAGTGAAGCAGATGACAATACCACAGATGACATAACAACAGATTTTGATTACGTATATAAAGATGGTACCTACACAGGTGAAGCTGAGGGATACGGCGGAACGATCCAGGTTGAGGTGACACTGGCCGGTGATGAGATCACATCCATCAATGTAGTTAGCGCACCCGGCGAGGACAGCGCATATCTTTCACAGGCAGAAAGCGTGATCAATTCCGTTATCAGTGCCCAGAGCACAGATGTGGACACTGTATCCGGTGCAACCTTTAGTTCAACAGGAATCCTGAATGCTGTTGATGAAGCGCTTGGAAAGGCGGAAAACGAATGAAAAAAAGACAGCGGGATGTAAGGCTGATACGTGCAGGGATTCAGCTGGCGTTTTTCATAGTGGCCCCGTCTCTGTTTTCCACAGCCTTTGCAGGAATCAAATCGATTTTTCTCGCCATTGCAGCCGGACAGCCGGTGGAGTGGAATTCTTTTCTGACCGTAACAGCAGTACTTCTGATCTTTACATGCTTTTTCGGAAGACATTTCTGCGGATATGCCTGTGCATTCGGATCTTTTGGCGATGTCATATATGAAGGCTTTTCCTGGATCTGGACGAAATGTTTTCATAAAAAAAAGAAACCAGCCCTTTCTGAAAAAATGGTTCACAGACTTCAGAAAGTGAAATATATCGTATTGGCCCTGATCCTGCTTTCCTGCCTCACAGGCGTATACGGAAAGCTTACAGGAACCAGCCCGTGGGATGTTTTTTCCATGTTTACAGCAGGAAGGCTTCCAGACAGTATATATCTGGTGGGAATCATCCTTTTGCTTCTGATCATGGTGGGAATGTGCACACAGGAGCGTTTTTTCTGCCAGTTTCTCTGTCCGATGGGAGCGGTTTTTGCACTGATGCCGATCCTGCCCGGAGCACTTTTTAAGAGAAATCGCGAGAAATGCCCTCCGAAATGCGGACTTTGCAAAAAAAGATGCCCTGCGCATCTGGACATTGACGGTGACACAGCAATGTCCGGCGAATGTCTTTGCTGTCATGCCTGTGCGGCAACATGCCCCAGAAAAAACATTCACATAGGAACAACAGAGGAAAAATAATCTATGAAATATCATGCTCTGAAAAAGAAAGCTTTTCTGGCAGCAGCAGTATTTACGGGAACAACAATGGTGATTCCATCCATGTGCCTGGCTGCATCAGATAAAGATATACAGACATATACAGATACAGATTTTGCTATGGATACTGTGGTATCCGAAACACTTTATACCACAGGAGACGATATAAACAGCAAGCTGACATCCGTGCTGACGGATGTGGAAACGAACCTTCTTTCCTGGACGAATGAGGACTCACAGATCTATAAGGTGAACGCATCTGACGGAAAAGATACGGAGATCTCCGGGGAACTTTCCGGTTATCTGGAGCGGATACTCAAAATTGCCAGAGACTCTGACGGAGCTTTTGATCCGACGATCGGGAAGCTGATCCGGCTGTGGGATATTGGCGGGGAAGATCAGAGGATTCCGGGCGAGGATGAGATCAGGAATGTTCTGAAGGATTCCGGCTACGAAAAAGTTTCGCTGGCAGGAAATAACATCAGTATGGATGAAGGATGTTCCCTTGATCTTGGTGCAGCCGGAAAAGGTATCGGATGTGACGCTGTTCTGGAATATCTGGAAACTCAGAAGGATGTAACAGCAGCACTTATGAATCTTGGCGGAAGCAGTGTCATGACTTACGGAAGCAAACCGGACGGTTCTTCCTGGAACGTGGCAGTGACAGATCCGCGGGCTGAAAATGACGATGAGTATCTTGGAGTGGTTGCCTTAAACGGCACAGAGTTTCTTTCCACATCAGGAGATTATGAGAAATATTTTATCGAAGATGGTGTGAGATATCATCACATTATGGATCCGTCCACCGGATATCCGGCAAAAAGCGGAGTGACCGGAGTGACCGTTGTATGCGATACAGGACTGGAAGCAGATGCACTTTCCACAGCATGCTTTGTATTAGGTGTGGAAAAAGGCTCCGAATTGTTGAAAAAGTACAGCGCAGACGGACTTTTTGTGGATGAAGACCATCATGTGTACCTCACCGATGGAATGAAGGAGCGATTCAGCCTTCTTCAGGATATCTACAGCGTGGAGGATATCACAGAATAAAAGAGATAGTAAAGCCTGTAACAATTTCCGAAATTTCGGAATCAGATTCCGGACCGAAAACAGGGCGAGGCGGGATTGTTATGGAAGGTTTTCTATAAATATTTCATATTTTTAGGAGGAATAAGTAATGCAGAAGTGGAATCTACTGAAAAAAACAGCTCCATGCATCCTGAGTCTTGCAGTGGCAGCAACAAGTTTCCCGACAGCTGTAATGGCAACAGATTTTGATACGGCAGTCGTTTCCGAAGCAGAAGCTCAGGAAGCAGATGTCGAGGACTTTGGCGCAGAAGAGGTTGAAGCTGCTGAGGATACAACAGAAGAGATGACAGAGGATATTCAGCAGGACGAAGCAGCTGATGATCTTGAAATCCAGGAAGGTGCTGTAGCTGAGGAAGCAGATCCTGTTTCCGATGGAGAAGATGAGTTTTCAGCAGGCGATGATACAGAGGAAGCTTTCTCTGATGAGAGCCAGCTGAAAGGTGAGTATCAGTATGTATATGCAGGACTTACATGGGGTGAGTACTGGGCTGCTGAAGGCGTTTATAATGCAGGAAACACAAGCTCCAGTGATGAGCTTGACCTTAAAGGTGAGGCTGATAAAGGTGCTTTTGATACAGTAACAAGAGCAACTGCTAATCACGGACTTCACAGAGGAAGTTATCAGACAGAGGCAACTATTATTGCAACAGACGGAACAAAATTTGCTGTTTCCTACTGGAAAGATAATCAGACTATCGTTCTCACAGATGGTTCTGAGGCTACATGGAACAGAGGATTTCTCACAAAAGACGGAAAAGAATATGAGATGGATCATTATGAAGTATATGGTCTGAAATATGTTCCGATAGCAGTTAAAACTGCAGATTATGCAGACTTCTGCAAGAAGTATAATGTTGTAAACGCTGGTGAGACAATTTCCGGTGGATACGGCGAGATGAATCTTCAGTCCTATGTTGGTCTTGCAGCTGATGTAACTGCTGATACCAATGGTCTGAAATATGCTGAGAAGAACGGTGACAGTTTTACATTTACGGCAAGAAAATCCAATGGAACAACATCTGGTATCAAAGGTCAGGCTCTGAAAACAGCTACAGATGTTGAACCGACAGTAAAGACCGCAGATGGAAGCTATGGTGAATTTCTTCGTGTAGATATCAACGGAAATTATGGAGATCTTGGTGCAAACATGCAGGCTGTACGCTGGGATTACTATGGAGATGATTCCACATACACAACAAAACCTCTTGCTTCTTACGGAACTAAGTTTGCAGCAGATAACTGGATGCACAAAAAAATGGGAATCCAGCTTGGCCTTACAAAATCTGCACGTTGCAAACTTCCGGGAGGAACAGACGGAACAGGTTACTGGAAACTGACTGTATACGCACTTGGATACAATGATTATACATATAAATTCCAAGCAACAGCAGAGAATATTGTAGAGCCGCAGGTAGAGCCGACAGACTTTACAGATCTCAAAGCTGAGGTTGAGACTGCAAAAGCACTGAAACAGGCAGATTACACTGTTGCAACCTGGAAATCTTTTGAAGGTGAGCTTGCTGAGGCAGAGGAAGTTATTGCAAAGACAGATGCAAGCCAGGCAGAGGTTAACGAAGCACTTTCACATCTTCAGGCAGCAGAGAAAGAACTTGTCAAAGTAACTGCAGCTTTGGATAAAAAGACAGCAGCTGTATACACAGGAAAGACTGTAACCCTGAAAGCAACAAGCAACGATAAAGATGCAAAAGCAACATTTACAAGCAGCAATACAAAAGTAGCAACAGTAAGCAGCACAGGTGTTGTAAAAGGTGTGAAAGCCGGAACAGCAACAATCACAGCTTCTTATGGAAATGCAAAAGCTACATGCAAGGTAACAGTAAAAGCTTCTACAATTAAATTTGCTAAAAAGACAGCAACTGTATACACAGGAAAAACTGTAACAGTAAAAGCAACAGCAACCCCATCTGCAACAATTAAATACACATCCAGCAATACAAAAGTAGCAACAGTAAACAGCAAGACAGGTGCTGTAAAAGGTTTGAAAGCCGGAACAGTAACAATCACAGCAACAGCTGGAACTCTGAAAGCAACATACAAAGTAACAGTAAAAGCTCCATCTGTTAAATTTGCAAAGAAGACAGCAACTGTTTACAAAGGAAAAACAGCAACAGTAAAAGCAACACTGACAGGCGTTTCTTCTGTAAAATACACAAGCAGCAATAAGAAAGTAGCAACAGTAAACAGCAAGACAGGTGCTGTAAAAGGTTTGAAAGCCGGAACAGTAACAATCACAGCAACAAGCGGAAAACTGAAAGCAACATACAAGCTGACAGTTAAGAACCCGACATTCAGCCTTACAAAATCTTCCGCAACAATCAAAAAAGGCAAAACAACAACAATCAAATCCAAGGCAGCACCAGCCGGAAAAGTTACATACACAAGCAGCAACAGGAAAGTTGCAACTGTAACAAGCAAAGGCGTTGTTAAAGGAATCAAAAAAGGTAAAGCAACAATCACAGTTAAATGCAACGGCATTACAAAGAAATTTGTGGTAACTGTTAAGTAAATACCTGGTAAGTACCTCTGCCGCAGAGCATTTTATGTATCTGCGGCAGAAGTCTGCCTATCGGTACGGAAATAAATGCCTGGCAGAAGCCGCATAAAGAGGGGAGAAAGCATTCATGGAAAAAGATCTGAAAGAAAAAAAGCCATCTGAAAATAATGACCCGAAGATACCCTGGCCAAAACTGATCCCTGCTGCAGCTGTGATCGCGGCACTTGCATTTTCAGGTATCAAGGCTCAGGGCTCTGATGAAAACACAGAAACTCTTCAGAAGCCAGATACGACCGTAATGTCTGCTTCTGAGCTGGAAAAATATCTTGGTTATGAGGAAGAAGATAATTCAGTTTCCGAAACCGGTACAGCAGCAGATAAGAAAAGCACATCCAATAAAAGTACTTCAAAAAAGACTTCAAAAAAATCTGCAAAAAAAACAGCTGCAAAAAAGAGCTCCGGAAAAAGAACTGTATCTGAATCTGCAAAAAACAATGCCGGCGCAGCAGGACAGGGTTCCACTCAGACACCAGTAGCCAATGTTCCGGCAGGCGGCTATAAAGACGGAACATACGAAGGATCAGGAACCGGATTCGGCGGTACGATCACTGTACGCGTGACAGTAAGCGGCGGAAAGATCGCAGCTATTGATATTTTGGACGCTTCCGGAGAAACCGGATCATATTTTGCGTCAGCGAAAGGTGTTATCAGCAAAATGATCGCCGGAAACACACCGAATGTAGATGCGGTCAGCGGAGCAACCTATTCTTCCAACGGAATCATCCAGGCAGTCCAGAATGCTTTATCCCAGGCAGCAGCAGATGGAAGCACAAGTCAGCCAACCCCTTCACCGACACCGACTTCCACACCAACGCCAACTCCGACAAAAAAGCCGAAGCCGACCAAAAAACCTGATCCGAATAGTCCGAGCCAGTACCTGAACGGAACCTATAAAGCTTCTGCAAAAGGCTACAGCGGAGATGTAAAAGTAACTATCACTATCAAAAATGACGTGATCACATCTGTAAAACAGGAGAATACAGATACTCCGATGTTTTTTGAAAAAGCGTGGAGTGCTCTGAAAGAGCAGATCGTAGGCTCAGATTCCGTGGATGATATTGACACAGTCAGCGGAGCAACTTATTCTTCAAAGGGAATTCTGGAAGCTGTAAAAAAAGCCCTGAAGGAAGCGAAAAATCCAGAATATGGAAAAAAAGTGACCCCGACTCCAACGAAGAAGCCAACTCCGAAACCAACTGCCACACCGAAACCGACAGCAACGCCTGAGCCAACTGCCACACCGGAACCAACGGCAGTGCCTGATGATCCGAACACAACACCTGTTCCGAATGATCCCAATGTAACGCCTGAGCCGACCGAAGCACCTGAGCCAACCCCTGCAGGCCTGTACAGAGACGGAACATATGAAGCAGCTGCTTTCGGATATGGCGGAAAAACAAGACTGACAGTGACTATCAGCGGAGGTCAGATCGTGTCCATCACACAGACCAACAACGATACGCCGGAATTTTTTGATCCGGCATGGGAAACTATCTATGCCCAGATCATGGCGAATCAGTCAGCAGACGGAATTGATACAGTCAGCGGCGCAACCTTCTCCTCAGAGGGAATCATCGGAGCAGCACAGAAAGCATTAAACCAGGCGAAAAACTGATTTTAACCGAATCAAGTAAGTCCCCTGCTTCAATTGCGAGGAGCACTAAGCAGTGGGTGGGACTTACTTGTATCAGGAGGGGTACAAGCCCCTCCTGATAAACTGCGGAGCAGTTATTCGGTTATGAGCAAGTAGCGAAAGCGGATTGCGAATATCCGATTGACTAAAAGAAACCCCTGAATTCCAGAAAAAAATATTCTGGAATTCAGGGGTTTTTCCGTATTAGAAAAAATTTAACCGAATCAGGGAAGTTTTCAGCAGGATTGCAAATATCCGTTCAAGAGGTTATTTCGATAAAAAAATAACATGGAAATATACAGAATAATATAAAAAACGTCAGAATATACATTGAAAATAATTGGAAAATATCGCGAATTAATGGCGTGTAACTTAAGAAGTATAGTTATAATTTTATTGCACGGATCTTGATTTTATGATATGTTTTAGTGGATACACTTATAATTGTTATTTATATGACAAACAACGCTGAAAGGAGAATAACATGAGTAGTAAAATTACGATCATCGGAGCAGGAAGTGTAGGAGCAACCATCGCTTACACATTATCACAGAGGAGCATTGCCTCAGAAATCGTACTGATCGATATCAACAAGCAGAAGGCAGAAGGAGAGGTCATGGATATTGAACAGGGAACCAGTTTCCGTGAACCGATCTCCATTGTGGCAGGAGATTATCCGGATGCTGCGGACTCAGATATTGTAATCATCACTTCCGGTATTGCCAGAAAACCAGGACAGACACGAATTGAACTGACACAGACTAACGTTAATATTATGAAGAGCATAACTCCGGAGATCGTAAAAGTGGCTCCTAAAGCACTTTATATTATCGTAAGCAATCCGTGTGATATTATGACATACGCTTTTGCGAAGCTTTCCGGACTTCCGGAGAGCCAGATCTTAGGTTCCGGTACAGCTCTGGATACTGCACGTCTCCGCTGCAGACTTTCCAGACATTATGGAGTTTCTGAAAAGAATATCCACGCTTATGTATTTGGCGAGCATGGAGATACTTCTTTTGTACCATGGTCAAGAGCATTTGTGGCAGGTGCAACTCTGGATGAATTTGATAAGATCGCTCATGAGGATCAGAAAGATATGCCGCCACTTGACAAGGAAGAGGTTCTGGAGTATGTTCATACTTCAGGGTCAACTGTTATTGCCAAAAAAGGTGCAACTTTTTATGCAGTAGCAGTATCTGTGTGCAGACTTTGCTCGCTTCTTCTTGCAGCATCTGATACAATTGTCAGTGTGTCAACTATGCTTCACGGAGAGTACGGCATTGAGGATGTATGTCTTAGTACAATGGCATCTATCGGACCGGAAGGTGTGAAGAGTATCGTACGCGTTCCTCTTACTGAAGAGGAGACTGAGAAACTTCATGCAAGTGCCAATGCACTGAAAAACGTGATCGCACAGATTGACCTTTAATAAATGTCTGAAGCTGTGTAAAAAGGGGAATGCAGCCCAAGACAAATCTGTAACAACGGGAGAAAGATAAAAATGGATATTATTCAGGTAATTACCAGAGAATTGAACGTTGAGAAATGGCAGGTAGAAGCAGCAGTCAGGCTGATCGACGAAGGCTGCACCATTCCTTTTATTTCCAGATACCGTAAAGAAGCAACCGGTACATTAAACGATGAACAGCTTCGTAATCTTAATGAGAGACTTACCTATTTAAGAAACCTTGAGGATAAAAAAGCTCAGGTCCTTGGCAGTATTGAGGAGCAGGGCAAGCTGACACCGGAACTGAAAAAGCAGATCGAAGCGGCACAGACTCTTGTAGTAGTGGAGGATCTTTACCGCCCATACCGTCCGAAACGTCGCACACGTGCTATTATTGCCAAGGAGAAGGGTCTCGGGCCGCTGGCAGATATCATTCTTCTTCAGATGACAAAGAAACCGCTGGAAGAAGAGGCGAAGGCTTTTCTTTCAGAGGAAAAAGAAGTTAAAACAACGGCAGATGCTATCAATGGAGCCAAAGATATTATCGCAGAGCATATTTCCGATAAGGCAGACTACCGTATCTATATCCGTAAGAAAACAATGGATAAAGGAACTGTCTGTTCTGCTGCAAGAGATGAGAAAGAGCAGTCTGTTTACGAAATGTACTATGATTTCGAGGAGCCTGTGAAGAAACTGGCAGGCCATCGTGTCCTTGCACTGAACCGTGGTGAGAAGGAGAAATTCCTCACAGTGAAGATTGTGGCACCGGAGGAAGATATCATCCGCTATCTTGAGAAACAGGTGATCGTCCGTGACAATCCGAATACAACCCCGGTTCTGAAGGAAGTGGTGGAGGACAGCTACAAGCGTCTGATCGGCCCGGCCATTGAGCGTGAGATCAGAAGTGCATTAACGGAAGGTGCAGAGGACGGAGCCATTCACGTATTTGGCAAAAATCTGGAGCAGCTTCTTATGCAGCCTCCAATTGCAGGACAGGTAGTTCTTGGCTGGGATCCGGCATTTCGTACAGGATGTAAGCTGGCAGTGATAGACCCGACCGGAAAAGTTCTGGATACCACTGTGATCTATCCGACAGCGCCTACCAATGAGACCAAGATCCGTGCAGCCAAGGAAACCCTCAAAAAACTCATCAGCAAATATCACGTAACTCTGATCTCCGTAGGAAACGGAACCGCATCCAGAGAGTCAGAGCAGATCATTGTGGAACTCCTTAAGGAAATCCCGGAAAAAGTTCAGTACGTGATCACCAACGAGGCAGGTGCTTCCGTATATTCCGCAAGCAAGCTTGCAACGGAAGAATTCCCGAATTTTGATGTGGGACAGCGTAGTGCCACATCTATCGCAAGACGTGTCCAGGACCCGCTGGCAGAGCTTGTAAAGATCGACCCGAAATCCATTGGTGTCGGTCAGTACCAGCATGACATGAACCAGAAGAAACTGGGCGAGGCACTGAACGGAGTTGTTGAGGACTGCGTGAACAAAGTCGGCGTAGATCTCAATACAGCATCTGCTTCCCTTCTGGAATATATTTCCGGAATCAGCAAAGCTATCGCAAAGAATATCGTAGCTTACCGTGAGGAGAACGGCCGCTTCCAGACAAGACGGGAACTTCTCAAAGTTGCGAAACTTGGCCCGAAAGCCTTTGAGCAGTGTGCAGGTTTCACACGGATCACAGGAGGCAAAAATCCTCTGGATGCAACAAGTGTTCATCCTGAGAGCTACGACGCAGCAAAAAAACTCCTGGAAAAACTTGGCTATACACCACAAGACGTGGCAGAGCGTAAACTTACCGGCATTTCCAGACAGATCCGCGATTACGGAAAACTGGCCAAAGAACTGGAAATCGGTGAGCCGACACTTCGGGATATCGTAAAAGAGCTGGAGAAACCGGCAAGAGATCCACGTGATGAGATGCCGAAGCCGATCCTCCGCACAGATGTCCTTGATATGAAGGATCTGAAAGAAGGCATGGTTCTTAAAGGAACTGTCCGCAATGTAATTGATTTCGGAGCTTTTGTAGATATCGGTGTACATCAGGACGGACTGGTTCATATTTCAGAGATGAGCGAGAAATTCATCAAACATCCGCTGGAAGCAGTCAGCGTTGGTGATATTGTGGATGTGCGTGTTCTTGGTGTGGATATGAAGAAGAAGCGAATCAGCCTTTCCATGAAGGGAATCAGTAAATAAAAAGAAATATTCAGTAAAGTGAAGCAGACGGGAATGTTTTGCATTACATTACCGGCTAGAAATACAACAGAATTATGATACAGTTACAGCAGCGATTATAACTTATTCCTTACAGATCCGGAGAAATCGGTTTTACAGGAAAAAATCGCTGCTGTATTATTATATTACAGGATGCGGACAATAGAGTTTGATTATATCAGACGGGAGGAAAATTAATTTGGACAGTACAGTACAGACCGTTCAGGAGGTAGGAAATCAGGTAAACCAGTACAAGCAGATGTTTGAAAATTATATTCCGGATATTACCAAATTCGGAATCAAGGTTGTCCTGGCCATCGTGGCTTTCTGGGTAGGAAGCACCGTTATTAAAGGGATCGTAAAGTTTGTCAGAAAATCACTGACAAAATCCAGACTGGACACAGGTGTTGCTCAGTTTATGTCATCCCTGGTCAAGATCGTGCTTTATATACTTCTGATTTTTAACATATCCACAAGCTTCGGAGTGAAGGAATCATCTCTGGCAGCACTTCTTGGAACCGCCGGCGTTACTTTGGGTCTTGCCCTGCAGGGTGGACTTTCCAACCTGGCAGGAGGAATGATGCTTCTTTTATTCAAGCCATTCCAGGTAGGAGATTACATTGTTGTCAACGGACAGAACGGAAGCGAAGGAACAGTATCCAAGGTAGAAATCTGTTATACAACACTTCTTTCCATTGACAACAAGCATATCGTGATCCCCAACGGTACGCTTTCCAATTCAACTATCACCAACGTTACGGCAAGGGATCAGCGAAGACTGGAGATCAAAGTAGGGATTTCCTATAACGCAGACATCCAGAAAGCCAAGGAAATCCTGGAAGACATCCTGACAGACGATCCGGACACAAGAGAAGACGAAGAGATGGTAGTTTTTGTAGACGAGCTGGCAGAAAGTGCTGTGATCATGGGCTTCCGTGTCTGGGTAGATACAGACCGCTACTGGGACACCAGATGGAGACTGAACCAGCGGATCAAAGAAGACTTTGATTATTATGGAATTGAGATTCCTTATAATCAGCTGGATGTGCATTTGCATAAGTAAAAACTCGGATTAAGTTTCAGTTATTGACAAATAACTATCACAATGTCATAATACCCCACAGAGATAGTATTTGGACTCAAAACTATACTCTGGCTGAAATCACTGGAATCTTATATAAATAACCAGCCGGAACCCGGGAAATGGGAACGGACGGATATATGAAATTATAAAAGATAAGAGCCTGTATTGATGGCAGGGAAAGTATTATAGCAGAAAATTCTGTGAATACCTTTTCATGTACAAAAAACAGGACTCAGCATACAGGGGATCAATCAGAAGCGTTTCAGGGTCGAAGTATACCCTGAGGCGCTTTTTTATGCACTTCCCTGCAGGAAAGGACTTATATAAGATGACAATAGAAATGTTAAAAGGAAAGATCCACAGAGCAACTGTTGTCCAGGCAGAACTGGATTATGTGGGAAGTATCACTGTGGATGAGGAACTGCTGGAAGCTGCCGGAATACTGGAATATGAAAAAGTTCAGATCGTAGATGTGAACAACGGCAGCCGTTTCGAGACATACACCATTTGCGGAGAACGCGGAAGCGGTATGATCTGCCTGAACGGAGCAGCAGCAAGATGCGTGAGCACAGGTGACAAGATCATCATTATGGCTTACGCACAGTACGAGCAGGAAGAAGCCCGTACACATAAGCCTGCAGTAGTATTTGTAGATGAAGAAAACAAGATCAGCAGAGTGACCAATTATGAGAAACACGGACTGCTGAAAGATATGGCCTGAAAAAATCCGTAGTAGAGGAAACTCAGATTAGGTATGTGTCCAATGTGGACATAACGCCTTATAAAATAAGAGGAAAGTGAATTCAGAAAAGAGGCTATCTCGAAATCTATAAAAAATCCCAGTTCCCGTGACTGAGAAAGAGGAGAGAACAATGCAGGTAACAAAAACAGTAGAAGAAACAAGAAAACAGATCAAAGCGTGGAAAAAAGAAGGCAAAACAGTAGGACTTGTCCCGACCATGGGATTTCTCCATGAAGGACACGCAAGTCTGATAAAAAAATGCAGAGAGCAGAACGACATCGTAGTAGTATCTGATTTCGTCAATCCGACACAGTTCGGACCGACCGAAGACCTGGAAGCATACCCAAGAGATTTTGAACGTGACAGCAAACTCTGCGAAAGCCTGGGAGCAGACCTGATCTTCTGCCCGGAGCCTTCCGAGATGTATCATGATCCCCACGCATTTGTAAGCATAGATACCTTATCCGAAACACTCTGCGGAAAAACACGCCCTATCCATTTCAAGGGTGTATGCACAGTAGTGTCAAAACTGTTCCACATCGTAGCACCGGACAGAGCATATTTCGGACAAAAAGACGCACAGCAGCTGGCTATCATCCGCAAGATGGTGCAGGATCTGAATTTTGATATTGAGATCGTAGGCTGCCCCATCGTCCGTGAGGAGGACGGACTTGCAAAATCCTCCAGAAATACATATTTAAGCCCTGAAGAAAGAAAAGCAGCTCTCTGCCTGTCAAAAGCAGTAAAAGCCGGACAGGAAGCTATCCGCGCAGGAATTCCGGTAGAAGAGCTCCTTGGAAAAATGCGCGCAGTGATCGAAGCAGAACCTCTGGCAAAGATCGATTATGTATCCATGGTAGATGCACTTACCATGCAGCCGGTGGAAAAAGCTGACCGCAGCGTTCTCGTAGCAATGGCTGTTTACATCGGAAAAACAAGATTGATCGACAACTTCAGCTACGAGGTATAATATATGGGAAAAATCTTAAATAAAATCGCAAAGATCAGCAGCCTTGCATCCAGATATATCGGGATCATTATCATCGCTTTTTCCTGCGTGGCTTTTTTCTGGCGGGATGGTTTTGCCTGGATGACCAATTATACTTCTGTATTCCTTGGGGTTATCATGTTCGGAATGGGACTGACCATAAAGATGGAAGACTTCCGGATTGTTTTTTCCAGACCTAAAGAAGTGGTGATCGGAGCAGTGGCACAGTATACTATCATGCCTGTAGTGGCCTGGATACTGTGCAAGGTGATGAATCTTCCGGCTGACCTGGCCCTGGGAGTGATCCTGGTAGGTTGCTGCCCGGGAGGAACAGCCAGCAATGTGATCACCTATATTGCAGGTGGTGACGTGGCATTATCTGTGGGAATGACTATCGTATCCACATTGGCAGCACCTTTTGCCACACCGTTTCTTGTATATGTTCTGGCAGGAGCCTGGGTGGAAGTATCTTTCTGGGCTATGGTGCTCTCTGTGATAAAAGTGATCCTGGTTCCGGTACTTCTGGGAATCATTTTGCGGAGTCTTGCAGGAGAACACGTAGACAAAGTATCCGACGTGATGCCGCTGATCTCAGTGATCGCTATCGCTATGATCATCGGAGGAATCGTGGCAGTAAATGCAGACAAGATCTTAAACTGTGGAGTTCTGGTGCTTGGAGTGGTGGCTATCCATAACTTCTGCGGTATGATGTTAGGTCTCCTTGCAGCAAAAATCTTCCACGTGGAATATTCCAGAACAACAGCTATAGCTATAGAAGTAGGCATGCAAAACAGCGGTCTTGCAGTTTCGCTGGCAGCAGCTAATTTTGCAGCCAACCCTCTGGCAACACTGCCAGGAGCAATCTTCAGCGTATGGCACAATATCGCAGGCTCCATATTCGCCGGAATCCGCCGTGCTTGCTTATATGATGGGACACTGCAGTACAGTTACTTTAAATGAACTTGCAGAGGAATTTCATTTCTCTGTACCATACTGTTCGAAACTGATCAAATCCATCTCAGGAAAAAATTTTTCCAATCTTCTCACAGAGATCCGTCTGCAGCATGGCGAACAGCTTCTTCTCAGCAGTCAGCTCAGTGTAGAAGATATCAGTGACAGGGTAGGGTATAAAAATCCGGAAAGTTTTATCCGTGCATTTCGCCGCTTATACAATGATACACCAAGTCAATACAGAAGAAAGAATAAATAAAGTCAATTAAATTGATTATTTCAAACCATGGAAGCAGTTCCGACATTCCGCTATGATGTAAGCAAATAAAAAACATCAATGCAGAATAAAAAGGAGGAAGCCAGTATGAAATATAATGATACTTATTCCATGATCGGAGCTATGATTAACCAGGGATTTGAAGTTGAGTTTAAGAAAGAACGGGAGAAAAAAGAAAAACGCCGCAGATTCTTACGCAAATTGATTGTCATGATATCCCGGTTAAAGAAGAGTTCGGGAAATATTACAGAGAATATGTCCAGCAGTGCCGGTAAATGTAGATGTGACGCACATACGATATGTGCATGTGCTGTCGATTGTGGAGACAGAGTGTGATAATCTGTTACAACAAATCGACACAAGTCATATTCTGTCGAAAGAAAAAGTCATAAAATGCAGAAATGCGGTTTACAAATTTTTTCTCTTATACTATAATAAGACCATGGACGACAAAAGTCCCCAACATATGAAAACAGGGGGGCCCGCTGAAGCGAGCTGAGAGTAGACTGTAAATGTCTTGACCCATAACCTGATTTGGATAATGCCAACGTAGGGACATATGCACGAAGGATTCTTAAAGACACAGAAGATCAGAGAGTACAGAAGATATCAGAAGTACAGAAGATTTTTATTAAGTACGTAAGATTAAGAGCCGGTTGCCGTGATGCGTATGTGTTGCAGCGACCGGCTTTTTGCTGTATAAACATAAAGAATTTACAGAAGGATACCCTATATCTGACGGGAACAGAGCTTGTACAGCAGACCGGAATTCCGACAGCAGTGACAGATTTTCCAGATTCGGATACGAAATGAAAGGAGATTTTTTTACATGAGAAATTACAGTACACAGATGGAGGCTGCCCGTAAAGGCATCATCACACCTGAGCTTGAGATCGTAGCTAAGAAAGAACGCATGACAACAGAGGAGCTGCTTCCGCTGGTAGCCTCCGGTAAGGTGGCAATCTGTGCAAATAAAAATCACAAATGCATCGATCCGGAGGGTGTAGGCTCCATGCTCCGCACTAAGATCAACGTAAATCTTGGTGTATCCAGAGATTGCAAGGACTATGATGTAGAGATGCAGAAGGTAATGGAAGCTGTCAACATGGGAGCACACGCTATCATGGATCTTTCTTCTCATGGAAATACCATTCCGTTTCGCCGTAAGCTGACAAGTGAGTGTCCGGCTATGATTGGAACAGTTCCTGTTTATGATTCAGTTATCCACTATCAGAGAGACCTTGACACACTGACAGCTAAGGATTTCATTGATGTGGTAAGACTTCACGCACAGGATGGGGTAGATTTTGTAACTCTTCACTGCGGAATCACAAGAAAGACTATCGATCAGATCCGTAACCACAAGAGAAAAATGAACATTGTTTCCAGAGGAGGTTCTCTTGTATTTGCATGGATGTGCATGACCGGCGAGGAGAATCCGTTCTATGAATACTACGACGAGATCCTGGATATCTGCCGTGAGTATGATGTGACCATCTCCCTGGGTGATGCCTGCCGTCCGGGATGTCTGGCTGATGCAACTGATGTATGCCAGATCGAGGAGCTTGTACGCCTTGGCGAGCTGACCAAGCGTGCATGGGAAAAAGATGTCCAGGTTATGGTTGAGGGACCGGGACACGTTCCGCTTGATCAGGTAGAGGCAAACATGAAAGTACAGCAGTCCATCTGCCAGGGTGCACCGTTCTATGTATTAGGACCGATCGTAACTGACGTTGCACCGGGATATGATCACATTACATCTGCAATCGGCGGTGCAGTAGCAGCTATGTCCGGAGCAGCATTCCTCTGCTATGTAACACCGGCCGAGCACCTTGCCCTTCCGAACCTTGAGGACGTGAAACAGGGAATCATGGCATCCAAGATCGCAGCTCATGCAGCAGACATTGCCAAAGGTGTCCGTGGTGCCCGTGAGATCGATGACAAGATGGCTGATGCCAGAAGAAAGCTTGACTGGGAAGCGCAGTGGGAGTGTGCAATGGATCCGGAAACAGCGAAACGTATCTGGAACGAGCGCAAACCGGAGCATGATGATACCTGCTCCATGTGCGGTAAATTCTGCGCAGTACGAAGCATGAACAAGGCACTTGCAGGAGAGCATATCGATATTTTGTAAGAAAACGAAATGTCAGGATGGAAAAGAAATCGGGAACAGTGATCTCAGGTCATCTGGACAGGCTGTCCGAAGCAATGAAAGGACTTTTCTGGGAAGATATCAGGTGCACTTGGCGAACGGTTATCTGACAGAGTATGAGAAGATCAGTGGGGACCAGCTTCCGAAATATGCAGATGCCTATCCATCAGACAGAGGTGCGAAGCTGGCAGATAAATGTGAGACTGTGGCATTCAGCAAGTACCGTCTGCTGGAAGCAGTGAAAGGTGCAAGAGATATCGAGGTACTTGAGGATGATGGTAAACCTTCCACAAACCTGATCTACCAGATGCGAGAAGAGGGAGAAAACCGCTGGCTGTTCCTGTGCCATGTAAACCGCACAGAGAAGATTTCCGATGCCTGCATCGTGATCAATGAACTGCAGGAGCGCAAGAAAAACCAGGATCTTCCAAGAAAAGAAAAGCTTCGTATCCGTATCCGCGGAGCATGGAAGGTAACGGTGTACGATGCCATGACCGGTGAGATCTATCCGGTAAATGCAGAGTACCATAAAGGGGACACAGTTCTGAAACGGAGTATGTTTGACCATGACAGTCTTCTTCTCTGGCTGGAGCCTGCTGGTGCAGGAGAAGAGAATAATGAGTTTGGTTCGGCGTGTGCGCCAAAGAAGTGCAGCTGTGCACTGGATATTTCCGACCAGGTGGAGATCGTCCGCAGTGAGCCGAATGTAAGCATCCTGGATCTTGCTGAGTATGCGTTTGACGGCGGTGAGTGGCAGGATGAGGATGAAATCCTCCGTATTGATAACCGTTTCCGTGAAAAACTGGGATATCCGCTCCGTATGGAGGCTTTTGCGCAGCCATGGACCAACGATAAGGTGGAAGGTTTTGAACATACTCTGGCTTTACGGTTCCATATCAATACCGAAACAGCATTAAAGGGAACATTCCTTGCAATGGAAAATGATGAGAAGACAAAGATATTCCTGGATGAAAAGCCAGTGGAAAACAAGGCTGACGGATGGTATGTGGATCACTGCATCCGCAAGATACTGATGCCGGATATGGAAGCAGGAGAGCATGAGCTGATCGTGGAGATTCCGTATAATTCCAAAGTAAATATCGAGGCCATGTTCCTTCTTGGAGAATTCTCAGTAAAAGTTGTGGGAAGAGACCAGATACTTGGCGCAGCGAGCCACAAAGCAGCTTTCAGTGATCTTACCAGCCAGGGTTATCCGTTCTACGGTGGAAATGTGACATATCAGATTCCGTTTGTAAGCAACGGCGGCGAAGTAAGTGTCCGTGAAAACTTATTCCGTGCACCTGTAATAAAAGCATCTGTTGACGGAAAAGAGGCAGGGTATATCGCATTTTCCCCATATGAGATATCTCTTGGCAAACTGCCGGCGGGAGAACATATGCTTGAACTGACTGTATTCGGAAACAGGGTAAACACCTTCGGCACCCTGCATAACTGTGACCGGAAAGAAGACTGGTACGGACCGAATGCCTGGAGAACAACAGGTGATCTGTGGGCATATGAATATCAGATAAAGCCAACCGGACTTCTGAAAGCACCGGTACTTATTGAGAGGTAAGACGCGAAGACAGCAAAATTAAAGGTTGTAATTACAGAAAGTGTGAGTTATAATAAATTCACAAAAGAAAATTTCTTCGGGGCAGGGTGTAATTCCCTACCGGCGGTATAGTCCGCGACCCGCTTCGGCGGCTGATCTGGTGAGATTCCGGAACCGACAGTAAAGTCTGGATGAGAGAAGAACGCGCAGTATTTTATAAACGTGCTCAGTGCCCCGGGAAGAAGTTCCCGGGGTTTTCTATGTTTGGGAGAATTATTCAGAAAATTCTCGCGACATGATTTTGGCAGAAATTTTCTTTGGAATATTTCGAAAAAAGGAGAGAGAATTATGAGTGAACAGGTATTGCAGAGAGGAAACGCCATGGAAAGGAGCAGGACAAGGACAATCGCGCAGGTAGCCATGCTTGGTGCTGTTGCAGGTGTGCTGATGAATCTGGAATTTCCGATCCCGTTTCTTGCACCGTCTTTTTATCAGCTTGACTTTTCCGAGGTTCCGGTTATGGTAGGAACTTTTGCCATGGGTCCTGTAGCAGGTATTCTGATCGAGCTTGTGAAGATCCTCGTGCATCTTGTGACCAAGGGAACTATGACAGCCGGTGTCGGTGATGTTGCCAACTTCCTGTTTGGATGTGCCTATGTGGTACCGGCAGGACTGATTTACCGTTTTCATCATAAGAAGAGCAGAGTACATGCAGTTGCAGGTATGGCAGTTGGAACTGTTCTGACAGCGATCCTTGCATGCTTCATCAATGCGTTCGTATTGCTCCCGGCTTACGGTAAAGCTTTTGGAATGCCGATCGAGACTTTTATCCAGATGGGAAGCGCAGTACACAGCTCAGTAAACGGACTGCTTACATTTGCACTGCTGATCATTGCACCGTTTAATATTTTTAAATATGCAGTGACATCCCTGATCGTGTTTGTAATTTATAAGAAAATCCGTGTTGTGCTGAAAGGTGACTGATTTAAGCGCAAAAGACATATTACGGATTTTAACATAGAAATGCCATGTAACGTGCAGCTGTTTGAGGCAGCGGCCGGTACATGGCATTTCTGTTTCTGTCAGCAGATGTTTTTTTGTTGAATTTCTAAATTTCCTGGTCGGATTCCATGGATTTCATAATTCCAAGTTCCTTTCTTGCAAAAACAACTGCAAGCACGAAAGCAGAAGTATCTGCAATCGGTCCTGCATACATGACACCGTCAATTCCAAGAAAGAGCGGGAAGATCACGATCAGCGGCAGCAGGAAAAGTACCTGTCTTGTAAGGGACATGATGATACCAAGCTTTGCCTTGCCGATAGAGGTGAAAAATCCGGCAGACATAGGCTGTATCCCATTGGCAAAAGTCATCAGCATAAAGATTCGGAGATATTTTTCCGCAAACTGAAAATACAGATCGTTTCCGTTTCCGAATATGCCCACGATCTGATGTGGGAAGAACTGGAAGCAGATAAAAAATATCATAGCGATAATGGTGCAAAGTGTTACGGAACAGCGGTAAGTCTGACGCACACGGCTGTATTTCTCGGCTCCGTAATTAAAGCCCCAGATGGGCTGAGAACCCTGGGAGATTCCGATGCAGATAGCCATAAATACCTGGTTGACTTTTGAGATGATGCCTGCGCAGGCAATAGGGATATCACTTCCGTAAACAGATTCTGCTCCGTAGTGGCGGAGAATATTGTTCATAACGATCTGTACCATAGCAATGGCAATCTGGTTGATGCAGGAGGCCATTCCAAGGGAAAAAATCGCAGACAGGTTGGGAAACCGCGGGATCAGCATGGAACGGTCAAGATACATTTTTCGGAGTCTGGCGAAATAAAAGATCACCAGAATTCCGGAAACGACCTGCCCTGTGACTGTTGCCCAGGCTGCGCCTTTGATCCCCCAGCCGAATCCGAAGATAAAAAGCGGATCCAGGATAGTGTTGATAATGGCTCCGATCAACGTGCAGGTCATGGAATAAGTCGGGCTTCTGTCTGCGCGGATCAGGTGATTGCCGCCAATGGAAAGCACATAAAAAGGAAGTCCGATGGCAGTGATTCCCATGTAGTCAATGGCGTATGGCATAACGTCCGGTGTTCCGCCGAAGAGGTGAAGCAGCGGTTTCAGGAACAAAAGCACGATCACTGCGATCACAGTGCCGAAGAGTGCAAGGGAAGAAAGTCCGGTTCCTGCGATGGAGCTGGCCTTTTTTTCCCGGCCTGCACCCATTTCCAGGTTATAGTTGGACGCACTTCCGATTCCCAGGAGAAGAGCGGCTGCAGTGGAAATGATGGTTACCGGAAATGCAATGTTGGTGGCTGCATTTCCAAGCATTCCAACTCCCTGCCCGATAAAGATCTGGTCAACTATGTTGTAAAATGCACTGACCAGCATACTGATCACTGCAGGAATGGCGAATTTGGCGATCAAGCTGCCTACTGGTGCAGCTCCCAGAGGATTTTCATCTTGGGAGACAGTTGTTTGATTGTTCAATGTTTTTCCTTCTTTCTGAATAATGATTGATTATAGCATTTTTTGCGATTTGGTGAAAGCATAAAAATTGACCTTTTGTGTGGGATGGACTACAATGTGTTTATGAGGCTATGTTGTAAAAGAGAATATTTTGGAAGGAGTTTTTCTGAGATGGGTAAGATCAACAGTGTAAAAAAACTTACAGATAATAAATTCGTGAATCTTTACGGAGTGGATGCAACCAGTGTTCACAATACACCGGTTTCGTATTTTGTGGCTTCCAGAGCGAAGGATGTGGAAGATATGAAGCTTTCCACAGGGGAAAATAATCCGGATGGTGTGATTATTTACAGTGTTTATGGAGAGAAGCATGACAAGGTAGTTCTGATCCGCCAGTATCGTTATACTATCGGTGGGTATATTTATGAGTTTCCGGCAGGTCTGGTGGAACCAGGGGAAGATTTTCATGAGGGCGCAGCCAGAGAGCTTTACGAGGAGACAGGCCTGAAGCTTGAGCCGATCAAGGTTGCAGAAGCTTTTGAGAAGCCGTATTTCACAACCATCGGAATGACAGATGAATCTTGCGCAACCGTCTATGGCTACGCTAGTGGTGAGATCAGCGCAGCAGCCCAGGAAGACAGCGAAGAAATCGAAGTTATCATCGCCGACAGAGATGAAGTACGAAGAATCCTGAAGGAAGAAAGAGTGGCTATTATGTGTGCATATATGCTTATGCACTTTTTGAAAGATGAGGAGCCGTTTGATTTTCTGAAGGAGATCTGAGAAAAATTTCAGGGGAATCTGCCATATGCAGATTCCCCTGTCTGTTACTTATAGTTCCACGATCATTCCTGTGTCTTTATTATATTTACAGTATTTACCATTCTCAGAGATGAAAGGCTGATAGGTATCTGTGCGGTTATCTTTGACATATACGATTCCTGTAGCGATCATTTCTACCAGTGAGAAACGTTTACTGAGGCTGGAGATCCAGCGGTAGGTCTTCTGGTTGCCATCATCTGCCATGATAAGGTTGTAGCCGCCCGGACAGGACTCCAGGGAGAAGTAGATCTTCTGCGCTCTGAAGGATACTGCAAATACCTGGCCTGTAATGTAATCAGAGAAATTATCCTCCACAAATTTACGGAAAGACTGAAGATCATAGGTAACACCTGTGGTTTCATCTGTGAGCTTATCTCCGCGTTCAATACGGGCTTTCAACAGTTTCAGAACTTCGATCGTCCAGTTGATAAAGGAAATGCTGCTGTAGCTCATGCTCTCCTGCAGCTGATCTACCAGCTTCTTAGAAAGGACATTGGATCTTGACGCTTCATTAAAAAGTTCTTCGTTCATAATATTCCCTCCAGAATTTTATTTCCATGTAGGATTTTTCGTACTTTTTTCTATCTTTTATTATAAATCTGGATTATACATAAATCAATAAAAAACATATAAAATGACAATATTATTCACGAAAATAACACAAAATTAACAAATATGTTTGGGAATAGACAAACACTTTGTTTAGTTGTTTTAAGATTTTTATTTCAACGGAAAATAAACCTCATCAAACTCCCCAACAACCTCGGAAACAGCCTCATAAAGTCCTGGATATGTTGTCTCGGGGCCGCCCATGGTCAGGCCGGGGATGATGTAGCGCGGGCCGGAAGCTTCCAGAAGCTCTTTCAGGCCTGCACGCACTTTCTCGCGGGTCCAGTCTGCTCGATCATAAATGCCATTGTCAAGACCGCCCATGATAGTAATCTGGCCGCCGTATTTCCTGATAAGTTCAGGAATGTTGTTAGTTCCAACAGCACCCTGAAAAACATCAATACCCATCTCGATCATCTCAGGAACAAGATCCGCAGCATAAGAATCTGAATGATGGATGATGACCTCAACACCATGAGCCTTCCAGTAACCGTAGATTTTCTTGTATGCAGGAAGAAGAAATTCATCGAACATTTCCCTGGAGATAAACAGACTTCTCTGGCTGCCCCAGTCATCATGGTGGAAAAGAGCATCCGGATGAACATACTTGATAGTCTCTTCTGCAAGAGTGATCTCCCAGTCAGTAAGATAATCGATCAGCTCATGCATAGCCTCCGGCTCATCATAGAAATTGATCATGGCATCTTCCATACCCATCAGATAATGAAGCTTCTCAAAAATACCGCAGAAAACCTTGGCAGTGACGAATTTCTCTTTCCGGTCAATATGGGAAACCTGTTCAATACAGTCCTTCCATGCTTCCGGTGGGAGAACAAGATTGGGAGCCTTCACATACTCACGCCAGTTGGCAACATCCTTGCAGACCTTATCATCACCCTCACAGCATGGGAAGGGTCCGGGAACACCAGCCGGGAATTTATTCTTCACACCCCAGCCATTCACCCATTCACCGCCGGGAATGATATTTCCGAAATAGATCGGAAACAGAGGGTCATTGATCCATTCCTGGTATTCATACTGTTTTACAAAACGATCCGGATGACCGCCCCTGATAGTTTCCATAAAGTTTTCACGAATTGTAAGCATAAGAAACGCCTCCTTTATTTATGTCCATATGTATACAAGGTTTCAAACATTGCTTCCAGGTTTTCACGTTTGGCATTATCAATACAGCCATTTGTGTCAAAAATATATCCACCGCCAGGTGCACAGATATCGATCAGCTTCTTTGTTTCATCAATAACCTGCTGTTTTGTGCCATGCTCCAGAATATAGATCGGAAGATTACCTGAAATTGCAGCAGTACCGCCGAGGATTTTTTTTGCACGTTCCATATCTGCAGTCTCAAAATGGTAGATGACCTTGCCTTTAGGTATATCAGCCAGCTGCTCCAGACGGGTATTGTAGCGGCCTTCTGTGTAAATATACGGAGTAACACCCATATCGATCAGGGCAAGCATACATTTTTTGAGAGGTTTCCAGTAGATACGCTCATACTGTTCCGGACTCATGAAACCATCCATACCTTTATGAAGCGGGAAGAAAACACGTTTCACAGGAAGCGGGACACTGCGGAAATATTGCCAGGATTCAATCTGGATATCAGCCATCAGATCACAGGCCGCTTCCAGTTCATCCGGATATTCCAGCTGGTCAGTAAGGGTAGCCAGAGTTCCACGGTAGTAATCACCGATGATATCAAAAGGAGCTTCACCTGCACCTGTAAACATAGGTGGGAATCCAAGGTCAGCAAGACGGTTGGAAACTGCGTTGGAAGCGTCAGCTGCTTTCGCATCCTCCTCACCGATCTTTGCAAGCAGAGAAAAAGCCTCCTGTGCCTGTCTGGAATAAAGGGAAGCCAGCGGGGTGGTATTCAGCACAATAGACGGAACGAAGCGGATATCAGACAGTCCCTTTAGTGCAGGAAAAGCTCTCGGGATATACTTGCGGAGCATAAAGCCTGTAAAATCCTTCAGCAGTTCCGGATATTCGCTGTCATCCATATATTCATTCTCAATAACCTGATGGGTGGAAAAATCAGGAACACTGGTGCCGGGACGTCCCGGCCAGTCGATCATGGTCGATCCGGCAAGCTCATTGGCCTTTCCGCTGGTGAAACCTGTATGTGTGGCTGCGTCCGGCTGGAATTCCTGATAGAATTTCACCAGAGCTTCCGATGCGGCAGGAAAATCATACATGGCAGCCTTATAAGAGGAGCCTTCCAGATTGTAGGGAAGAGCACCAAGCATCGGACACATCGGAATACGTTCCGGCTCTTTCAGAGCGGTGGCATCCTCTACCAGCTGGATACGTTTGGCAAATTTTTCGGCAGCAGGGGCATCCTTTTCGGCTGCACGGACATTGGTTGCGAACCATGAGGAACTTGCATCAAAATTCTTTCTATCTTCCATAACAATAAACACCTCTTTCTTGATTCTTTTGTATATTTCAACTATACTTTGATTATATCAGACAATTATTTTTCGTATATATCCAGGAGAAACACAGATACGAAGAAAAAAAGGAGGAAATTCGTCTGCACAGACGAAAATATAGAGTATGAAGCTGAGCATGGATATTATCGAGCAGTGGATACGAAAATATGAACCTGTATCTACCATTGTTTCCGATGAACTTACCATTGCAGGAATCCGGCTTTTTTCCTATGAGAAGACACCGGATCCGGATTATCTTTATATTGGTCGTACCGGAGATTTTTTTCAGCGTTCGCAGGATAAAGAAGTTCTGCTGGTGCACAGGAAAGATGTTATCAGCCTTCGGACAGAAGAACTGGAGGATGTTTTTGATATGGTGATGGATGCTTTTGTTTATTATCAGAAATGGGAGCAGACCATGCTTGCAGCCTTTCAGCAGGAGAACCCGGAGCAGGTGATCATAGATGCGTGCAGGGATATTTTCGGGCCTGTATTTTTTACTGATACCAGTCTTCAGGTAACTGCGTTTTCCAGACAGTATCCTAAGGGCAGTGTCAACCGGAACTGGGATGATTTCTGGGATATCGGTACATTATCTGTAGATTCACTTGTGCAGATGCAGAAGGGAAAGTATATGGAAATGCTTCCTCAGAAATGGGACTGTGAGATTTTTTATGAAGAATATACAGACAGCTATCCATGGTCTATGATGATCAGTCAGGAGAACAGTGAACATCAGCTGACAGGTCAGCTGACGATCGTCAGTCAGGAAAAATTCCGAAAGTATCAGAAACATCTGGCACAGATTTTGAAGAAGGCTCTCTGCCTTGTGGCAGGCCATGATTCAGGGAAACAGCAGGGAACGGTGGTACAGAGCCTTTTTCGGGATTTTCTTCAGGGAAGACATCTGGATGAGAACGGTTTCCGGACATTTTATCAGATGCAGGGCTGGGAGCCGTCACAGCCAGGTGTTGTGGCAATCCTGGAAAAAGATGATGCAGGTGGCCGGAATTACGGATATCAGATGTGGGCCCTGTGCAGTTATTTTCCTGAGATCGTATTTTGTCAGGATGGGGAGAGCGGGAATGGGAATATTGTCTGTGGAGTTCCGGTAAAGCAACGGAGGTTTGAAGAATCCGGTAATCGATACGGCACAGAGTTTCCGGAACGTTTTTCAGATATGCTGAAAAGACTGGGCTTCCGAATGCACTGCAGTTATCCTTTTGCAGGAATAAGGAACATGAGTATTCAGTACAAGCAGGCCAGGAAAGCACTGGAAAAAGGAGTGAAGGATTACTATAACTGTGCACTGGAAGATATGACCGCCCTGTATCGGGATCCTCTTTTAAGAAGACTTGCCATCCATCCGGCACTTGACAGACTCAGAGAGTATGACAGCCTGAAATCCACGGATTTTTATCATATCCTGCGTGTATATCTTCAGTGCGAGCGTGACAGGGTTCTTACGGCGAAGAGGCTTTTTGTGCACAAAAATACTCTTGTGTACCGTCTGAAAAGGATAGTGGAGATATTTGACCTTAATCTGGACAATGCTTATGAAAGAGAATATCTGACAGTATCATTTCTGGTAATGGAGAATTCCGGAAACTGACCGGGCGGAAAGTCATGAATGTTTAAAAAAACATCCAAAACAAAACAGACAAAATGGTTGAAAACAGTTCGGGTTATAGCTAAAATGGGAACATCAGAAAAAGAAGAAAATTATATAACGGAGCGAAAATTTCAATGAAACACGCAAAGAAAGGTTCAAACAAAAATCTGTCATATATCATGCGTTTCGGTATGACAGTTCTGACGGTGATACTGATCGTGCTGTTTTTCAGTATCATGATCATGGTTGGACAGATCCAGGGAACTGCACGTATTGTCAATTATGCAGGATTTGTACGCGGCGGAACTCAGAGAATGGTAAAGCTGGAGAATGCAGGACAGCCGCAGGATAAGATGCGCGGTACCATTGCTTCTTATATAAACGGACTTCAAAACGGCAGTGATGAACTGAATTTTGTGCGTCTGGATGACAATGCATTCCAGAACAAGATGGTTGAACTGGATGAGTATTTCCAGAAACTGACACAGGAGATAGATCTTGTCCGTGAGAAGGGATATGAGAATACAGATATCATATCTATGAGCGAGAAGTTTTTCCATATCTGTGACGAGGCTACCGGCCTGGCAGAAGACTATTCCCAGAAAAAAGCCACCTCGCTGGATCGGCTGGAGAAGATCGTTATCGTGGATATCGTGGGACTGATCATCCTGATCGCAGGGGAACTGATCCGGGCTCTCCGTTTTGCAGCTCAGAACAGGATTCTTCAGAAGAAAGTCTATCTGGATGAAGCAACGGGACTTCCAAACAAGAATAAATGTGAAGAGATCCTGGATGGTACGGAAGCATCAGATTCCGAAGAAAAACAGAACATTGCGGTCTGCGTTTTTGACCTTAATAATCTCAGAACCATTAATAATAACCTGGGACATGAGAAAGGTGATGAGTACATCCGGTCTTTTGCCATCCTTCTTCGTGAAGCTGTCCCGAGAGAACATTTTGTGGGACGCGACGGAGGCGATGAGTTTATTGCCGTGCTGAAAGGCCTGGATGATCAGGGAATCCGGGATTGTCTGCAGGGGATCCGGAAGCATACAGATGAATATTCCAGAAGACATCCGGAGATGCCAATCAGCTATGCAGCCGGATACGCCAGTATGGTGGATTTTGAGGGAAGTACGCTGAGAGATCTTTTCCGCTATGCGGACAAAAATATGTACATTGACAAGAACCGGGCGAAGCTGCAGGAGGCAGCAGACCGGCAGAAGGTTGATCAGGAGATCCGTGACCGCCTGAAATTTCAGGGCTATGATTTTTCCGCATGCCTGTACTGCAATGCCAGACTGGATGAATACAGAACCCTCCGGGCGGGAGCAGATTTTATCCTTGCAGAGGACGGCAGCTATTCCGGCGCTGTAGAGCAGATCGTGGAGGAATTTTCTTCAGGGGAAACAAGAAGATCACTCAGGGAAAAGCTGCAGATATCTTATCTGGATGAGAATCTTACAGAGTCAGCCGGAAAGATTGAGATTCCGTATCAGTACCATAAACAGGATAAAGTACAATATGGAAAAATGACCATACTTTTTATTAATGGCGCAGAGGATGGACGGCTCCACCATTTTGCACTGGGATTTGAAGATTTCCAGAATTGTGAGGAGAAAGCAGTCAGTGAGAAAGTGAGGCTTACCCGATATTATGAGCAGCTTCGTCAGTCTATTGTGGAGAATGGCAATTATGCGGACGCTCTCCTGGAAACTGCAGAGGCGGGTTACATGGTAAATCTCACTGAGGACAGGATGGAGCAGGTTTTTTATCAGAAAGGGATACTGGAATTTCTGGATGAGCTGGAGCTTCCGTGCTCCTATAATGAATACTGCGAAGAAAAACGCAACCAGATTGCCGATGAAACACTGGAGAATTACCGTATTGTGGATTCTGCGGAGAAACTTCTTGAACGTTTTGAGACAGGCGCAAAGCAGATTATAGTGGAATTTCGGAAGAAAAGCGCGGATGGAAGCTTTGTATGGCTGCAGAAGACTGTGCTCATGTCAAGGGATACGCTTTATGACAGCTGCACGGGCAGAGAACAGATCGTTGTACATGGCATTATACTGTTCAAGAACACATCGGCTTTTCATGAACAGGAACTGCAGGAGAATGAACGTCTGCAGGAGGCTTTTGAAAAAGCAGATTCTGCAAGTAAGGCGAAAACAGAATTCATGAACCGTATGAGCCATGATATCCGTACACCGATCAACGGTATTATGGGAATGCTGAATATCATACAGAAGAACAGGAATGATGCAGAAAAAATGGATGACAGTCTCCGAAAGCTGGAGCTTTCTGCCAGTCATCTTCTGGCACTTGTCAATGATGTGCTGGATATGAGCAAGCTGGAATCAGGCAACTGTAAGCTGAAACAGGAGCCGTTTGATCTGGAAACACTGGCTAATGAAGTGGCATTACTGATCGATGCACAGATGGTGGAAACAGGAATGATCCACCGCAGACGCAGAGGATATGTGAAACATACTGCGCTTGTGGGAGATGCTCTTCAGCTTCAGAGGATCATGCTGAATTTTCTGAGCAATTCTGTTAAGTATAATAAGCCGGGCGGTACAGTAGAAACTTATATCGAAGAGATCTCCAGTGACGGGATAAATGCTGTATATGAATTCAGGATTACAGACACCGGAATCGGTATGAGTGAGGAATTTGTAAAGAATAAGCTGTTCATGCCGTTTAATCAGGAAGAGAACGGTGCAAGGACACAGTATCGCGGAACCGGTCTTGGAATGTCTATTGTGAAGAAGCTTATTGAACAGATGCAGGGAACTATTGAAGTGGAGAGTACTCTTGGTGTCGGAACAACTTTTACATTCCGCCTTCCTTTCCTGATCGATAAAGAGAAAAACCAGATCATGAAAAAAGATATTCTTCCCGATGGAAAAGCACTTTCCGGGAAAAAGATTCTCCTGGTCGAGGATAACGAGATCAATATGGAGATTGCAGAATTTTATCTTACAGAGCATGGAGCAGCTGTTGAGAAAGCATGGAACGGAAAGGAAGCCGTGGAAAAATTCCAGGCATCTGCCAAAGGTGAGTTCGCTGTGATCCTTATGGATGTGATGATGCCGGTGATGGATGGAATTCAGGCGGCAAAGACTATCCGTGCCATGAACCGTCCGGATGCGCAGAAGGTCATCATTCTGGCAATGACTGCCCAGACTGCACAGGAATGTGTGGATGAATGCAGCAGATCAGGTATGAACGGTCATATCGCAAAGCCTATGGAATCACGGCAGCTGGTGAAACAGATTCTGGAGGATATGTAGCTGAACAACAACAGAAAATACTTTACAAATTCAAAGGGAAAGGCTATCATATCTTTTGTAAAACAGTTTATAAAAGAGGTTTGATATGGCATCAAAAACAGAGAAAAAAAATAATACAAGATCCAGGATCGTCAGTTATGTGATGAATAATGCGGACACCTCAAAGGTGGAGATTTCCAAAAATCTGAATATGAGTATGCCTACTGTGCTTTCCAATGTAAACGAGCTTATGGCAGGCGGAGTGCTTATGGAGACCGGGGAGTATGCTTCTACAGGAGGCAGAAAAGCCAAGAGCATCGGGATCAATCCCGGTTACCGCTATGCAATGGGTATTCGTATCACTGCCAATCATGTAGGGATGACGCTGGTGAATATGCGGTCTGAGATCGAGAAGACAGAACATGTGAGAATGAAATTTTCACAGGAGATATCATACTGTGTGGAGCTTGCTTCTCTGGCAAAAAAATTTCTTGGGGATATGGATGAACCGGACAAACTGCTGGGAATCGGGATATCCATTCCGGGAATCATCAGTCAGGAGCATCATCTTGTTGTGAAGTCTCATGCTTTGCAGATCGAAAATTACAGCTTGAATTTTCTGGAACAGGCTTTTTCCTGCCCTGTCTGTTTTGAAAATGATGCCAATGCAGCTATGCTGGCAGAGGACATTAACCAGTATCAGGATGCCATATATCTTTCACTGAATAATACTCTGGGAGGAGCTTTCTGTATTGACAGGAAATTGTTTGCAGGACAGAACCGGAAAGCAGGAGAGTTCGGCCATATGATCCTGGTTCCGGGTGGACGGAAGTGCTACTGCGGCAAGAAAGGCTGTGCAGATGCCTACTGTGCTGCCAGTGCACTGACAGCTGGAAGGTATGAAACTCTGGAGCAGTTTATGGAGGCACTTTCCCACGGAAACAGCGAAGCAGAGAAGAAGTGGGCAGAATATCTGGATCATTTGGCTGTGCTGATCTCCAATCTCAGAATGGCTTATGATATGGATATCATCCTTGGTGGAGAAGTTGGTGGATATCTTGCCGATCATATGATTCCTCTCGGGGAAAAGGTTATGGAATACAACGGTTTTGACTGTGATATCCGATATCTGAAGAACTGTACTTACAGAAAGGAAGCGTCAGCAGTCGGTGCGGCGAAGCACTTTTTTTATGAACTGATCAGGAATATATAAGAATACAGAGTTATATGGATTTATGAGAATTGAGCTCGCATATCTGTCATGTATCAGAAATGGTCGTGTCGGATCTGCGAGCTTTTTCTATCGCTGTTTTACTGTATTGTTTGCTTGAACGCAGATAAGCATTCCCCCGCTTCAAGTGCGCGGAGCACTAAGCGGCGGGTGAGGGGGGATGCTTATGTCAGTGGGAGTTGAAAGCTTCCACTGACAGATCGCGAAGCGACTGCGTTCATGAGCAAGTAGCGAAGCGGATTGCGAATGTCCGCTTTACAAAGTGCATAAAAATAAAAACGATAATTTGTACAATAAGTAGAAACACAGGAAACACTATTGACAAATGAGTTTACAGGAATGATAATATAGCCACTTTAATAAAAAGATTAATAAAAGATAAAAGCGAAATAAATCACAAAAAATAGACGAGGAGGAAATAAGATATGATTCAGCAGGTAATGACAAATCCAGGAGAGATTATTTTCAGAGAGGTAGATGTTCCGGAAGTGGGAGATGACCAGGTTCTTGTTAAGATCATGAACATTGGTATCTGCGGATCAGATATCCATGTATACCACGGTAAGCACCCGTTTACCAAATATCCGGTGACACAGGGACATGAGGTTTCCGGTGAGATCACAGAACTTGGAAAGAATGTGACAGGTTTTAAAGTTGGCCAGAAAGTAACCATCGAGCCTCAGGTATACTGCGGACACTGTTATCCGTGCCGTCATGGTAAATACAATCTCTGCGAAGAACTGAAGGTTATGGGCTTCCAGACAACAGGAACAGCATCTGAATTTTTTGCAGTGGATGCTTCCAAGGTAACACCGATCCCGGAAGAGATGTCCTACGAGGAAGGGGCCATGATCGAACCGCTGGCAGTTGCAGTTCATGCAGTGAAGCAGATGGGCGATGTAAAGGGAATGAATATCACAGTGATCGGTGCAGGTCCGATCGGAAACCTTGTTGCACAGACAGCCAAAGGAATGGGCGCAGCCAAGGTTATGATCACAGATGTCAGTGACCGCCGTCTTGCAAAAGCAAAAGAGTGCGGCATTGATATCTGTGTAAACACAAAGGAGAAAAATTTCGGAGAGGCACTGGTAGATGCGTTTGGTCCGGATAAGGCAGATGTGATCTACGACTGTGCCGGAAACAACATCACTATGGGACAGGCCATCCAGTATGCGCGAAAGGGCAGCGTGATCGTACTGGTAGCAGTATTTGCGGATATGGCAACCGTCGACCTTGCTGTTGCCAATGACCATGAGCTGGATATCAAGAGCACCATGATGTACCGCCATGATGATTATGTAGATGCCATTGATCTTGTAAATGCCGGAAAGGTTCATTTAAAGCCACTGATCTCAAAGACATTTAAGTTCAAAGATTATCTGAAGGCTTATCAGTATATTGATGAAAACCGCGAGACAACTATGAAGGTTATCATCAATGTGCAGGAGAAATAGGGTTACTGTACACACACCACTATCCTGCGAGGTGTTTTGGCATGAAAATGCCAAAATCCCGAGACATACCGCGCGAATTTATGCGATTAGCATAAATTCTGTGCATCGCGTAGCGTGTTACTGGGCACGGAGTGAACCAATGGTAACGAAATAGGAATATTCAGCAGTTTCTGGAAAGCTGGACAATTTACAGAAATGAGTTTATTCTTTTATTTTGGGCAGAGTAGATCAGAAATTATGATCTGAGTGTAGAAATACGTTACATGGGAGATGGGAAAGATGTGGGTACTTTTTGCAGTTGGTTCTTCGTTTTTTGCAGGAATCATGGCAATCCTTGCGAAATGTGGAATCAGAAAAACGGATTCAGATGTGGCGACAGCCATCCGTACAGTAGTGGTGCTTTTGTTTTCCTGGCTGATGGTTCTTGTCACAGGAACCTGGCCAGGAATCACGCAGGTAGATGGAAAAACGTTGCTGTTTCTGGCTTTGTCAGGTCTTTCTACAGGAGCATCCTGGTTGTGCTATTTTCATGCGCTGCAGAAAGGTGATATCAACAAAGTTGTGCCTATCGACAAGTCCAGCACGATTCTTACGATCCTTCTTGCGCTGATTTTTCTGCATGAAGGACTGACGCTGATGAAAGGTGTCTGTATAGTCTTTATCGGTGTGGGAACGATATTGATGATCACACGTAAGGAAAATACAGGTGATGTTAAGCTGGATAATGGAAAAGAATGGCTGATCTATGCTGTGTTTTCCTCAGTTTTTGCCAGTTTGACTGCGATTCTTGGAAAGATTGGAATTTCAGGGATCGACTCAAATCTGGGAACAGCTATCCGTACTACTGTAGTCATTGTGATGGCCTGGCTCATGGTTTTCCTTAAGGGAAAACAAAAAGAACTTCATGGAATCGAAAAAAAAGAGCTTGGTTTTATCGCGCTGTCGGGCCTTGCCACAGGAGCATCCTGGCTGTGCTACTACCGTGCACTGCAGGAAGGACCGGCAAGTGTGGTTGTGCCTATCGACAAACTGAGCATTCTTGTCACGATCGTTTTTTCCTGGGTAGTCTTTAAGGAGAAGCTGACGAAGAAGGCAGCACTTGGACTTTTGTGTATCCTGGCGGGAACCATTATAATGGCGGTTCTGTAATGATGCAGTTAATCGGGAATTTATAAAGATGAAGCAGACAGAAGAGGTTGAACTGAGCAAAAATCAATATTGACGCAAAAAAAACGGATATAGTATACTGTTAATGCTCATCGGAGGGTTAATTGTTCGATGGAAACAATGGCTGGATAAGATGACAGGCTGAGATGCCTGTTGCTTATCCGGCCTTTTTTAATTCAGATGATTTTGTGCGCCTTACAGAAATAATCTTATTTGCACTGCCAGTCCTGCTGGCATTTTTTACAGACCATGTACGGTGCAGCGGATATTCTGATCGTGGTAACTTTGCCGGATGAATAGTGTATGTCATGTAAACGTTTTCAGGAATGTGGTCTGTCCGTCTGTAAAAAACTGTGTTAAAATAAACAGAAGAATTTGTCAGAAAAAGATGCGGACAATAAGATAGAATGTGGAAGTCCGACTGACAAAATATAATCAGAAACGTAATACAGATTATAAAGACGAGGAGAAAATAGCATGGAGAATATCTTTCACAGAGTAAGTATCCGTAAATATGAAAATAAACCCGTAGAGAAGGAAAAGATCCTTCAGATCCTGAAAGCAGGTATGCAGGCGCCAAGCGCATGTAATCAGCAGCCATGGGAATTTTATGTTGTGACAGATAAGGAGAAGATCCTGGAGCTTTCCAAAGCCACGCCCTATTCAGGATGTGCGGCAGGGGCTCCGGTTGTGATCGTTCCGGTATATCGGAAAGAGGGAATGCCTGTTCAGGATATGGCACAGATCGATATGTCTATCGCGCAGGAGAATATCTGGCTGGAAACGGATGCCCTGGGGCTTGGGGGCGTGTGGATCGGAATCGCGCCGTTTGAGGATCGCATGGCACTGGTCCATGATATTCTGAAGCTTCCGGAGAATGTGGAGGTATTTTCTCTTTTTGCCCTGGGATACCCAGCAGAAAGCAGAAAGCAGCAGGACCGTTTTGATGAGAGCAGAATCCACTTTGTGGAATAAGGTGTGCATTGAGTTGAACCGGAACACAATGGAGAACGGCAGAACATCTGGATTTCTGGTGCAGCAGGACAGATGTGAGAGATAGTACAATAGAATCGAGGACAGAAATATGGAGCATATAGAAAGAGATGAAGCATTTGTATTATTAAAGAAATACAACAGGGATCCTTTTCACATCCAGCATGCGCTGACTGTGGAGGCAGTGATGAAATGGTATGCAAAAGAGCTGGGCTATGGTGATGACGCGGAATACTGGGGAATCGTAGGACTTCTTCATGACATTGATTTCGAGCTTTATCCGGAGGAACACTGTCTGAAGGCACCGGAGCTTCTGCGTGAGGCGGGCGTGGGTGAGGATATTGTTCATGCAGTGGTTTCTCATGGATATGGGATCACTGTTGGCTGCGGAGCCACCATTGAGACTGTACCGGAGCATGAGATGGAGAAGGTCCTCTTTGCGGCAGATGAGCTGACAGGGCTGATCTGGGCGGCAGCACTGATGCGTCCGTCCAAGAGTACCAAAGATATGGAATTGAAGTCCTTAAAGAAGAAATACAAGAGCAAAGGTTTTGCGGCAGGCTGCTCCAGAGAAGTGATCCAGCGAGGTGCAGATCAGTTGGGCTGGGAGCTTGCGAAGCTTCTTACCATGACACTTCAGGCTATGGCAGAAAGTGAAGATGAGATCCGGAAAGAGATGGAAAACGGAGAAGTCTGAATACGGTGAAAAATACCAATAAATCATCTAAAAATTTGTATAAAACGCATTTTGCAGAACCGGGATTTTTAAGATAAAATATAAATATAAGAACCGGAAAACTGCATTAAAAGAAGAGAGGTGAAGGGTATGAAGGAATATGAGATCATTATTGAAACCATTAATCCCTGTGGCGGCGATCGTCATTCTCAGCAGGAGATCGTTGAAGCAAAGATCGAGAGCCCGGAAGCTTTTGTAAAAGAAAAAGGAAGATTTCCGATCATTGATAAGATTGAGAATCCCGATGGCGGAGTCGTGATCGTAACCGGTGACGGAAAAGGATACATGGTAAGATATACATTTTCTGAATAATGGGTAATGTGGCGTATGTGACGGAAAACGGACCGTAAAGCAAAGCTGGGATCTGGATTCGTTACATACGCCATATTTTATTTTTGACCTAAAAAATACACAAAAAAACATATGTAAATTTGTAAAATGTATATAAATTATTTATTGAATTTTTATAAAAAAAGGAGTAAAACATTAGGTAAATAAAAAAGAGAAATGCATGGAACAGGACAGATCACAAGAAGCAGACTGGATCACAGAGAGCCGCAGCTGGTGAGAAGCGGCAGAAGGTATTTTGTGATATCACCTGGGAGCATCCCGCTGAATAGAAAGGTCAAGTAAGCCGGGACGTAGTCTTCACGTTACAGAAGAGGCTGTTTGAAGAGACAGCACTAAGTGGTTGTATTTAGTGATAAATATGATAATACAAAGTGGTACCACGGAACATTCCGCCTTTGTTATCCGAAAGGATAGCAGGGGCTTTTTTATATATAAAAAGTAAAATAACACAAAGGAAAGAGAGTTGATATTATGAACGGAATAACAATGATGATCATAGCCATCGTAGTTCTCGGAGGTGCATATCTTCTGCATGGCCGTTATCTCCAGAACAAATGGGGCATTGATCCGAAAGCAAAAACTCCGGCATACGAAATGGAGGATGGAGTTGATTATGTACCGGCTGATACAAATGTAGTATTTGGCCATCAGTTTGCATCCATAGCAGGTGCAGGTCCCATCAACGGACCGATCCAGGCCGCAATTTTCGGCTGGCTGCCGGTTCTGCTCTGGATCCTCATCGGTGGTGTGTTTTTCGGAGCTGTTCAGGATTTTGCATCCATGTACGCATCTGTAAAGAATAAAGGACGTACCATCGGATATATCATCGAAGCGTATATCGGAAAGCTTGGAAAAAAATTATTTCTTTTATTCTGCTGGCTGTTCTGTATTCTGGTTGTTGCCGCATTTGCAGATGTTGTAGCAGGAACCTTTAACGGATTTGTCGCAAATGATGCAGGAGCTGTTACAAAGGTAGCGGCAAACGGAGCTGTTGCAACTACTTCCATGTTATTTATATTTGAGGCTGTTGCACTTGGATTTTTCCTTAAATATACAAGGTTCAATAAATGGATCAACACTGCAGCTGCAATTTTACTTCTGGTAGCAGCAATTGTGCTGGGACTTAATTTCCCTATGTATGTAAGCCTTGGAACTTGGCATATCATCATTTTTGTATACATTCTGATAGCAAGTGTCGCTCCTGTATGGGCACTGCTTCAGCCACGTGATTATCTGAACAGTTATCTGCTCATTTTTATGATCGTCGGTGCGGTTATCGGTGTATTTGTAGCCAATCCGTCCTGTAACCTGAAGGCATTTACAAGCTTTAACGTAGACGGACAGTATATGTTCCCGATTCTGTTTGTAACCATTGCCTGCGGTGCTGTTTCCGGCTTCCATTCACTGGTATCCTCCGGTACTGCATCCAAGCAGATTAAAAATGAGAAAAACATGCTTCCTGTTTCCTTTGGAGCAATGCTGATGGAAAGTATGCTTGCCATCATCGCACTGATCGCAGTTGCATCCTTTGCAGACGGTGAAGCAGCAGCACAGGGACTTACAACACAGCCGCAGATTTTTGCAGGTGCTATCGCAAACTTCCTTTCTGTAGTTGGGCTTCCGCATTCACTGGTATTTACCCTGATCAACCTTGCTGTATCCGCATTTGCACTGACCTCTCTTGATTCTGTAGCCAGAGTTGGACGTCTGTCATTCCAGGAATTTTTCCTTGATTCTGATACAGATGAGGAAAACATGAGCCCGTTCCTGAAGGTAGTAACAAATAAATACTTTGCAACAGTCATTACACTGGTACTTGCCTATATGCTTACAAAGGTCGGCTATGCTGAGATCTGGCCGCTGTTCGGTTCCGCAAACCAGCTGTTATCTGTACTCGCTCTTGTAGCCTGTGCAGTATTCTTAAAGAAAACAAAACGTCAGGGCTGCATGCTCTGGATCCCGATGGTATTTATGATGGCAGTTACTTTTACAGCACTTGGCATGACCATTACAAAGCTTTCAAAGGCACTGGTAACAACAGGCCTGGATCTTGGAAACACCTTACAGCTTGTATTTGCAGTATTACTGCTGATCCTTGGTGTGCTGGTAGCGATACAGGGCGTGAAGAAGCTGCTTGAGAAAACAGATGATAAAAAAGCAACGGCATAATATTATCGGATAAGATTACGGATATCTGTTTGGCTGAAGAGGCATGAGTCATATAAATGGCTCATGCCTTTTTACATCCATGGAATTTTGAAATATCTAAAGACGATTTATGACCCCATGCGCCTGCATTCATTGGGAGTCGTTCCGAATTGCTTTTTAAAAGCAGTCTGAAAGTGGCTCTGGCTGGAGAAGCATAAAAAGGTACTGATCGTACTGATGGATTTGTTAGTGTATTGCAGCAATTCTTTACCTTCCTCCAGCTTACAGCGCAAAATAAATGCACTAACAAAAAAACCGAGTGTTTTTTAAAATAAGCAGAAAAATAGGATTTGCTGAATCCGACATAGGCTGCAAAATCACTTACCATAAGCGGATCATGATGGTTCTTTAACAAATGTAGCAAGAATTCTCCCACCTCTTCAGGTGGTGAGATGAATTGCACATCTGAGCATGTCTGCTCAAGAAAATTTTATGATACAGAAAGAACACTTGTTCTCATAACTCTAATGTAGTATAATAAAAAAGAACAATTAGTTTGTAACCATGTATCAGGCGATATAGAGAAGCCAGGGTGATAAGAATGAACCGCGCCGTAAAAATAAGGATCTATCCAAATAAAGAGCAGAGAGTTCAGATAGAGAAGACAATCGGCTGCGGCCGTTTTATCTATAACCAGATGCTTGCGGACAAGATCAGTTATTACCAGAAAGAAAAAAAGATGCTCCGGAACACACCTGCCGGATATAAGAAGGAATATCCCTGGCTGAAGGAGGTGGACTCCCTTGCCCTGGCGAATGTGCAGTTGCATCTGGAAAGTGCGTTCCGGAAGTTTTTCCGGGAACCATCCTGCGGATTCCCCCGCTATAAATCAAAAAAACATGCAGGAAATTCTTATACGACCAATGCAGTAAACGGGAATATCCTTTTACAGGATACCCATCTGAAACTTCCAAAGATGTCCGTCATAAAAATAAAACTTCACCGCCAGATTCCATCAGACTGGAAACTGAAGTCTGTAACTGTGAGCCGTGAGCCATCCGGGAAATATTTTGCCAGTCTTTTGTTCTGCTGTGAGAACCAAACAGTGGAAAAAAGTCCGGCAGAAAAATTCCTTGGGATCGATTTTGCCATGCGGGGAATGTGTGTATTTTCTACAGGGGAAAGAGCCGGGTATCCTATGTTTTACAGAAAAGCAGAGAAAAAACTTGCAAGGGAACAGAAGAGACTCTCCCACTGCGAAAAAGGAAGCCGGAACTATCAGAAACAGAAGAAAAGGGTAGCTTTATGTCATGAAAAGATAAAGAACCAGAGAAAAGATTTCCAGCATAAGCTCAGCAGGGAACTTGCTGAAAGATATGATGCAGTATGCGTGGAAGATCTGAACCTGAAGGGAATGTCCAGAGGGCTGCATCTTGGGAAAGGCGTACAGGATAACGGGTACGGGCAGTTTCTGTCCATGCTGGGATACAAACTGGAAGAGCGCGGAAAATATCTTATAAAAGTAGACCGTTATTTTGCATCCAGCAGGATCTGCAGTGTATGCGGCAATAAGAAAAAGGAACTGGCGCTATCGGAACGGGTGTATGTCTGTGAATGTGGAAACCGGATGGACCGGGATGTAAATGCAGCAGTCAATATTCGGGAAGAAGGAAAAAGGATTTATAAAGAATGTGCCTGACGGCACAAGAAAAAAATCCGTAACTGGATAAACATAAAAACAAAACCGCGGGACACGCGGGGATAGCCTGTTTTAGCTTTGCCTTAAAAGGCAATCGAGCAGGAAGCCCCCACTTCAAAATCGTAAGATTTAAGTGGTGGGAGCATGTCACCTGAAGGCTTTGCATATAATAAAAAAAATGTATCAATGGAAATGAAAGCCTTATGCCAGACCAGAAAATAGAGAATCTTCTTAATCTTGCCATGAATGCCCTGCCGCATGAGCGGGCGAAATCGGAAAATCTGAATGTGGGGTATGATCCCACCACCAGGCTGTGGGAGGTGATCGTGAAGTACAGTGGCCCGGAAAGCGGACTTGGTGGTGAGCGGATCCAGGTGGTTCCGCTGCTTGGTGGTTATGCAGTAGTGACACTGCCGGAATCGGAAATTGCTGCATACTCAGTCAGAGAGCAGATCGAGTTTATAGAAAAGCCCAAGAGACTCTACTTTGAGACCTTTGAAGAGCGAGAGGCAAGCTGTATTTTGCCGGTGCAGAATGGAGTCGATGGCTTAACCGGCGAAGGGATTTTGGTGGGCATTGTGGATTCCGGAGTGGACTATTTCCATCCGGATTTCAGAAACGAGGATGGCAGTACCCGGATCCTGCGACTGTGGGATCAGAGTGTAGCTGGAAATCCACCGGAAAACTATGTATCAGGAACTGAATATACGAAAGAAGAAATTGATGGGGCGCTTGCACTCGGGGAAACCGAAGGCAGGCGCCTTGTTCCGTCGGGGGATTTCAGTGGACATGGGACGGCAGTTCTTGGAATAGCAGCAGGAAATGGAAGAGCATCGGATGGAGTGAATCGAGGCGTTGCGTATAAAAGTGATCTTCTGGTGGTAAAGATGGGAAATCCACGGGAAAATTCATTTCCGCGGACAACGGAGCTGATGGAGGGGATTGATTACCTGATACGGCAGGCAGTGAAGATGAGAAAACCGATCGTCATAAACATCAGCTTTGGGAATAATTATGGTTCCCACAGAGGGGATTCCCTTTTGGAAAATTACATTGATACTGTTGCGGCCATAGGGCGGACTGTGATCGTTACAGGAACCGGTAATAACGGCAGCCAGCCCTGGCATGCAGGCGGAATCCTGCAGCAGGGAAAAACAGAAGAGCTTCAGCTGGCAGTGGGAGCTTTTGAGCCCACATTAAATGTACAGTTATGGAAGGATTATGAAGATGAGATGGAAATTTATCTGGAAAGTCCGTCCGGAGAACGGATCGGTCCATTATATGAAAGGCTGGGCCCACAGCGGCATCTGCTGGAAAATACAGAGCTTCTGATCTATTATGGAAAACCTGGTCCCTATCAGCTGTCTCAGGAGATCTACATAGATTTCATTCCTGTGGGTAATTATGTGGACAGCGGTGTCTGGAAAGTTCTTTTAAGTGGAAAACATGTGCGTTCCGGTCAGTATTTTCTATGGCTGCCGGGCGGAAATGTACTGAACCGCGGAACCGGATTTTATTTTCCTCGGGCAGTGGGAACCCTGACGATTCCTTCCACTGCCGGAAAAGTTATTTCTGTTGGAGCTTATGATTCCAGACTGAATGCCTACGCAGATTTTTCCGGAAGGGGAAGTCAGTTCCTGCCGATCCGGAAGCCTGACCTCGCAGCTCCCGGCGTATCCGTCTCCGCCCCGGTTCCCGGCGGAGGCTACGCTACTGTCACCGGAACTTCTTTTGCGGCACCCTTTGTCAGCGGAAGCGCAGCACTGCTTATGGAGTGGGGAATCGTGAAAGGAAATGATCCGTTTCTTTATGGGGAAAAGGTAAAGGCCTACCTGCGGAAAGGTGCGCAGAGAGTGGGCGGGTATGAGGAGTATCCGAATGTGGAGGTGGGATGGGGACGACTCTGTTTGGAAAGTAGTCTGCCAGATTAAAATATTGTATTTATAGAAAAATATGCTATGATATATACACCATGTGTGTATGTAGAGGCAGAATAAATATGGAAATAAAAGAATTACGCGAAAGCACAGGAATGAACAGAAAAGAATTTTGTGAGTACTTTGAAATTCCCTACAGAATTGTAACAGAATGGGAAAGGGGAACAAGAAAAATGCCAGGATTCTTATTCTAAAATGTGGACTGCGGGGAAATCGTGATGAAGAAAAAATTAATTAAGCCATTTGCAATACTGCTGGCTGTCTTTCTGGGATCACTGGAGGTGGGATGGCGTTTTTTTAATATGGTGGTCTGCTGCAAAAGAGGAGAGCACAAAAAGGAAAGAAAGAAATGGTTTGAACTGTCTCATATCAGGGAAAATCATCCCAGGAATGGTTATGCAAGAGAATATAATGAGAGTAAGGCCTGGTGCCTTGAACAGAAGATGCAGAACTGTTATATCAAAAGCATTGACGGATTAAAACTGCATGCATTATACCTGCCGACAGAATATGCAAAACGGATTGTCATATTAAGCCATGGATATCGTGGCAGCCGTTTTGGCACATTGTCATTCATGGCAAAATATCTGCATGAACATCAGTGTGATGTCCTGTTTATAGAACATCGCTGCTGCGGCGACAGCGAGGGAAAATATATTACCTTTGGAGCAAAAGAACAATGGGATGTGCAGCAATGGGCAGTCTATGTATCTGAACGAAACAAAGAGAAGCTTCCAATTTATCTGTATGGACAGTCCATGGGGGCGGCTGCTGTACTGATGGCAGCAGGACATACACTCCCGGCGGAGGTAAAAGGCCTGATCGCGGACTGTGGTTTTCAGTCTATGGAAGGACAGATGCGTGATATGGCAGCTAACTGGTTCCATTTGCATCATATTCCACTGCTTCTGATGGAACTGGACTGGTTCTGTTCTCTTCTGGCAGGATTTCATATGAAAGATGCAGATACTGCCGAAGCTATGAAAAAAAATACAAGACCGGTTCTCTTTTTCCATGGAGAAAAGGACACCTATGTGTATCCGAATAACTCTTTTCAGAATTATATGCTCTGCAGGGCAGAGAAGGAACTGGTGATCATACCGGGAGCACGGCATCTGTGCAGTGCCTATGTGGATCCGGAACTGTATCAGCGCAAGATGATGGAATTCTTTGAGAAATACGATTAAACGGACATAAAAAATCCTGACCGGGATTTATCAGACATAGTACATAGCAGAAATACACCTTTGAACTGTTATGTTAAATGTATGATAAGTCCCGGTCATTTTTTTGTAAAGTGTTCATTAAGTCCTGGGGGTACTGGTATTTCCTGAAAAGATATGATATTTTTTCACCTGAAGCATATATACAATGTTTTCTGTCTCGGATAAAGAAGAAAAAAGGGACAATGGAGGTTATCTATTATATGAGAAATTATTATCCTTTGACGGCAGCTCAGAAGATGCATCATAACTGGATCATGGATTATGGTACACAGCAGGTATCCGGTGTAAGTGTTGTGGCTTCTGTACAGGCAGAACTGGATTTTGGATTATTAAAAAAATGTATTCAGATGGAAACAGAGCGTTCAGGCTGTACCAGAGTCCGTTTTACAAAGCCGGATAAAGATGGAAATG